>Ga0194115_10000016_pt1 | contig 283383 bp, 250 predicted proteins | sample TA2MahsurfametaG_3_FD_148656 | JGI IMG/M metagenome (GOLD analysis project Ga0194115, IMG submission 148656) | Freshwater microbial communities from Lake Tanganyika, Tanzania - TA2015002 Mahale S4 surface | ecosystem: Environmental > Aquatic > Freshwater > Lake | place: Tanzania: Lake... | reverse complement strand
GTCTTGAACTCAAGTTCAATCTGCTGCTTGGCAACAATGTTCTTCAATACCCTGATTTGTTCCTCTAAGGCGTCCATCTCAGGGTTGCGTTGCCTGGCATACGACTGCAAATTCGATACACCTCCTTTATTGAAGTTGTCCTTCCACCTTCTGAATACTGTGGGTGATAGGTTGTGTTTACGAAGAGTAGCACTTGCTCCAAATTGATCCGCTTCATTGATGATTGCCAATTTCTCCGAAGCCGAGAAACTCCTCCGTGTTTTTGACATACTTCCTAAATTTAGAGACTTAATTGGGTTTACAATTCTGTCCAGCCATTTAGGGGGCCAATACACTGATTATCATTTAGGTTATAATTAAAGATTTTTTATAATAAACTGAATATCCTCTTCTGTAAAAGAGAAATCATGCTACTACGGTTAAATTGAATAAGTTATTTGTGATAAATCCTCAAGAATTTGACTCGAACTGATTCCAGCAAAGAGCACTTTATTAGACTGAAGTCAATTCACACAAAAAAATACAACGCCCATGTCATAATCGACAGGAGCAGTGCGCCCCAGAACATTACAGGATTGCGTAAGTCGTTGCGATCCATCAACACGATAAAGCTGATCCCTGCGGCGGCAAGCGACAATTGAAGTGCGGTAACACTACCGAGACCAACCAACAGCATCAACACCAGCTGTACAGCTAGATAATAAAGCGCACGATTGAACTTTACCGATGCAGCATAGACATCCTGCTGTTCTTCAGCATTTCTTTTCAACATCAGGCTCATCACCACTTGAATGCATACACAACAAACAAACACAACAAACACACGGTGCATGAAATTGAGTCGCGTGCCGAACAGCTCTCGCCATGGTGCGAATGTACCGAGCCAGTGATCATACAGCAATTCAACGCCAACACTCAACAACGGTGCAGCCAGAATGGCGACGCCGGCAGATACAGGATGCGTGCGTTTCCACAATACTCCTAGAAAGAAGGCAGATACAATACCGGGCTTCAGGTACGATGTGTTTTTTGAAAGCGTGAGAAAAAAGTTTCCTTCGGAAGTGGGACTAAAACTCCACCACGCCATTCCGACTCCACACACACATGCAGTCACCACCGCCATTTTCCCAATCCATACCAACCGCGCATCGCTCGCCTCTGCATCCACATACCGTTTGTATACATCCACGGCGGTGATGGTCGACAATGAATTCAACATGGAATAAATACTGGAAAAAATCGCACCCAGAAATCCAGCCAGAATGAGTCCCATTAACCCTAGACCCCTCGGGACCACCTGCTCCATCAGGTAAACAAACGCGTCATCCGGTTTAATGCCTTCCATTCCATACGTATACTTGAAGAGATATGCAGCCGCAACGCCTGCGGAAATTGAAAAAAATGGAATCGTCAACTTTAAAAATCCTGCCGCAATGGCTCCCAATTGCGCATCGCGATCGCTTCGCGCAGCGAGTACGCGCTGGACTTCAAACTGGTTGGTCGTCCAAAAAAATCCATGCAGAACAAGCAACCCGCTGAATACCCCCGTCCACGGTAAATCCGGATGATCACTCGGCAAATAGAGCTTCATTTTTTGCATGCCCCGCGCAGATGAATCGAGTTCGAGCAATCCACTGAACCCACCGATTTCGGGTTGCATCAGCGTACACACGCCGACGGTAATGACCGCCATCACCATCAGAACAGTAATGATATTCTCTGCGCGCACTACTGCATGCATGCCTCCATACATGACGAGCAGACAGGCCACTGCAGCAATCAATACAATTCCTTGCAGATACGATGGCTGCATGGATGTTCCACTGAACAACAATCCCAGTTGCCTGCTGCCGATGTAGAGTCCACCCACCAACAAAATAAGGATCACCGCAATGATGACCACCGTATACAGCAAGCGTGCGGTTTCGTTGTACCGGTCTCCCAGAAACTCCGATAACGTGAATGCATTCTTTTTCCGATATGCCGGAATGAATACATGACACAACAACAAAATCATCGGGATGGCAAGTAATTCATAGTGGCTTTGCGCAAATCCAATCGAATACCCAATGCCCAGCATTCCAATAATTTGGGTGAGGCTCACGTTGGTGCCGTAGATCGAGCCGGCGACCGACCACCAAGAAAGTTGGCGATCCGCCATGAAATACCCGGAAGCAGAACGCTTGGAAGAAAAACGAATGCCCGAAAAAATGAGTACCAGTAAACAGGCAAAGAACACGAGGAGATCCAATCCCGTGAGCAATCCGATCATATGAAAGGGCACCAGCAGAAGGCTCATTCAATTCGATGTTGCAACCGATTGAGTCGCACTTGTGGAAGATACGGCAAGACCCATTTACAAAAATGTTCTGCCTCTTCTTTGAGCGGATAACCAGAGAGGATGAATGCACGGATACCCATGTGCATATAGTGATGCAGTTTATCCAATACCTGCTTCGGGTTGCCAACAATGGCTCCGCCGCATCCGCTGCGCGCGCGACCAATTCCCATCCAAAGATGGGGTTCTACAAAATCATCGGCATCGGCCATGGTATTCCGCACCTCGTCTTGGCGCAAGACTCCGGCCGACTGGCTGTCCTGCGCCAGGTGCTTGAGGTTGTAGCCTTCGGGATTGAATTTGCTCATGATGTGCTTGGCATACGCCCGCGCCTCTTCCTCTGTTTCCCGAACGATCACGTGAATGCGTAAACCAAAATCGATGAACCGGTTATGGAACAATGCGCGCTCCGCAACATCCTGCATGGTTGCACGCAATGCTTCCTGTGGTTCGGGCCACATCAGGAATACATCGCTGTATTTGGCTGCGATATCTTTTGAACCGGGTGATATCCCTCCAAAATACAAGAGAGGTCCCCCGTTTTTCTGATAGGGTTTTACGGGACCCGCATCCATGCTGAAATGCGGATAGACTTCCCCCTTGTGTTCAATGCGGTCTTTCGTCCACGCTTGCCGCAAAATCTGAATCACTTCCTCGCAACGCTTGTACCGGAAATCCGGATCTTCTTTCAAGCCGGGTAAATCGGAATTGATGATGTTCACGGTGAGTCGACCTTTCAGCATATGATCCAGCGTAGCCAGGTGGCGCGCCAGCATTGGGGGATGGATCTCACCGGTCCGGATAGCCGTCAGCAGATTGATGCGGGAGGTTTGCGCAGCCGCGGCGGCGGCAAACGGGATCGTTTCCTGTCCCATCATATAGGAAGTCGGCAACAATATATTATCATAGCCCAACTCTTCCGCCAGCTGAACAATCTCGGTACAGTGTTCATAGGTGCTGCGCCGCTCGGGATCGGGTACTCCCAAAAATGCAGTATCGCCCCCACAGAGGTCGTCAAACCAGGAAACCTCGCAGCAATGCTCCTCGGTTCGGATATACGGTGTTGTCATGGTTTAAATGTAGCGACTTAGCAGATTATTTTCTACATTTAATTCCCGTTAAAAAACGTTTTTTTCTCGTTATGATCAGGTTTCAGCGTCTCAATATGGACAACAGCTGGCATGTGCAGCTGGGCGACCAATCCCTGTTGATCGATCCTTGGTTCGGTGGAGTAGAAATTGATTTTTTCAAATGGTTCAACATGCAGTGGCACCGCACTCCGCCGGTCCCCATGGATACTCTTCCGGCATACGACCGGGTCATCATCACCCAAAAATATCCTGATCATTTTCACGCAGAAACCCTCCGACAGCTTCGTCCCAACAATATCATTGCTCCAAAAAGTATCCGCAAGCAACTGGATGAATGTTTACCCGATGCCACCATTCAGTACATTGAACACAGCAACCAGCGCGTTCAATTGGGCAATGTGACCCTTCAGTGGTTCAATACGTCGCGAAAAATGGATCCGATCTATGATGCACTTGCTCTGCACGATGGATCAGAAACAGTCATGATCGCCACCCATGGTTTTGATTTCAGTTCAGCACAACAACAATTATTACAGGCAATGCCGCCGGTCAAGCTGCTGCTCTCGCCCGTTACGTTGTATAAACTTCCCTTTTATCTTGGCGGGGTGGTGTCGCCGGGACTAAAAGGCTTGGAAAATTTAGTGCGGGATACCAAAACAGAAAAATTTGTGTCCACGCATGATGAGGATAAGCATGCAAGGGGACTGGTGAGCCGCATGGCGAAAGTCGTTCGCTACTCTGCTGAAGATATTTTTAACCACAGCGAATTGGGATCAAAATTTCTCAACATCACCGACTATCAACCGCATGTGCTATGAGTGCGACGGCTCCGCAACAAGATCGACTGGAAATAATCATCTACTATGTGCTGATGGGCATTGCCGGATACGCTGCCTATCTGAACGCCAGTGTGTGGTCGATTGAAGTACGTTTTCTTGTTGCAGATCTGGTGATGATGATGATAGCATTTGCATTCTCGCTCTATAAACGCAACAGCAGTGTATACGATGCATACTGGTCAGTCATCCCTTTTTATTTTATTCTTGCAATGTGGTGGGATGCTCCATCGTGGGGAGCCCACCAGTGGGTGTATGCAGGAGTGGTGAGTGTATGGTCGTGGCGACTCACCCACAATTGGTACAGAAGCTGGAGCGGTTGGTCGCACGAAGACTGGCGCTATGTCAACTACCGCAAACAACTGGGTAAGCAATTCATCTGGATGAATTTTTTTGGATTGCATCTCTATCCAACACTCATAGTATTTGCTTCGTTGCTCGGCATGTTCACGGTGATGTCGCCAACCGTACAAGAACATTCCTTTTTATTCCCGCTTGGTGCTGCAATTGCTGCAGTGGGAATTGCACTTGAATTATTTGCCGACAATGCACTCTATGCGCACCGTACTGCATCAGCAGATCGTCCGCTTATTCTCCGAAAGGGTTTATGGAACTATACCCGTAATCCCAATTACCTGGGCGAGATGTTGTTTTGGTGGGGATTGGCATTGATGGGGTTTGCATATGGAGCAGCCTGGTGGACCGGCATCGGCGCAGCCGGAATGGTCGCCATGTTTGTATTTGCATCCATCCCCATGAAAGAAGCACGGCTTCGGGAAACAAAGGGCGAAGCCTTTGAACAGTACATGCGGGAGGTGCCCCGGCTTCTTCCTATTTAGTATACCCGTGCAATCCTTTCATTGCAATCACGTATAGGGTGGGTTCACCTAAGAACTTTTAAACGCAATTTCGTGATATACTTTTTTATGAGGTCCGAGGAACATGCGTGAGAAGATGCGCAACGCGGCTACTTCAATAAAGAAATAATTAATCCCCAACAACACAATCATTATCGTTTCGTTGGCCTCAATATGAGAAAGCATCGCATCAACTCCAACAAATGTTGGAGTTAGTGGAAATCCTACCGGTCCCAACCCAGATAAGAAAAACAAAGTTGCATACATAGGGTGCTCATATACATGACCATAATGACCTTGAATGTAGCTCTTGTGAAAATGCATAGGTACCCATCTTGTGAAACGTAATATTCCGTTCAAAAACATGATGGCACATCCATACGGCAATCAATAACAGTATATCAGATAATCGGAATAGAGATACCACTTTAAATGCATTCTTAACCGGTAAATACCGTTCCCGATAAAAACCAATCAGTAAAAAAGAGGTGATACCGATGATTTTCCACCCCATGAATAGAAGTTCAAAATTTCCTGAATAAATAATCAGTCAGTCGATATCCACATAGCCCTGCTGAAAACTGATCATAAACAAATGAGCAGTCCCCTGTGGCCTGTACGCCCAGGTATAACCAAGATTGAGCACAACTGCACTGCTTCGGTTAAATTGAAAGAAAAAACCCAGTCGGTTGTGATTCCATTTTTGTTCCTGACGATTGAGATGAAAAAAATATTCATCATAGAGCTGAAGATCCCACCGATCACTCAGCTTCCATTCATACGAAAGTCGGTATCGTGGACGCCAAAAAATGAGGCGACTTGCGTTGCAGTTGATTGAAACCAGCGTTGTTCCAATCGAAACCGATTCATCCACATGCCCTTGGCCGTCTTATCGGTTCTCAGTACTTCTTCCCAGATACGATTCTCTTTTTGAAATTGAGGATTCAGTTTTAGGTCGCGCGTGTTGAATCGTGCAAACCCTGCGGCAGTCGACCACCGATCGTTTGCATAATAACGAATACCGGTTCGATAAAACCATTGAAAGGCATTGGCCTGAAATTCATTGGTGCGATAAGAAGCGTCGTTGTGCCATTCCCAGTTTCCCAACCGCACAGGTGCCTGAGCAGTAAGCCAAACGCTGGACACTTGCGACCACCCAGTGTGGAAAACCAACAACAAAAAAAGGGTGTGAATTGATCTCACGCCCTAAAGTTCGCTAAACTTTATAATACTGTTCCCAGCCTTTTCGCGGCGGCTCTCCCACGAGCAATTGATTGGCGAGCTTATTATTGGTGATGCGTTTTTTCTTGCGATCAAATTTCAGCGTGGTATCGAGGAGCTGCGATAAAACACCGAGGCAGAATACCTGACTCAAGGGCCCCGCTACCTCAAACGGTGAACGCGTTTTCTCTTCACCCATGCACGACTTCAAAAAGTTGGCATAATGATTGGAGGGACTCACCGGAACTTCCGGAAGCTGTGACGCCATCTCTTTTGCTTTGGCTTCGGGAATGATCGACAACGTACTTCCATGTGAACCTCCTTTGAAAATCAAATCCTTTCCATAAATGATTTTCCCGGGGTTTAATCGCTTGGCTTCGATCTTTCCGTTACTGGGCGCTGGAATATTGGGATCAAGCTTGGAGGACTCGCCGTATCCTTCCGGTAACGGCGGTAAATTATTGACACCGTCGTACCAGGTGATGTCGCACGCGGGCATGTTGCCCCGCTTCGGAAATCTAAACAGGATGGTGGAGGACATCGGATAGAAAAATGGATTATGCCCTTCTGCTTTCAACATGCTGACTTCCGTTGGCAAACCGAGATCCAAGAATTGATGCGCCGTATCAATGAGGTGTGCGCCCCAGTCTCCCAATGCTCCCATTCCAAAATCATACCAGCATCTCCATTGCCCGTTTACATAATCATGATTGTAGTCGTGTTCTTTCACAACCGTATGCCATACATCCCAATCCAATGTGGATGGAATGGCTTCTTTGGCAGGGAGACTTTTGATAGTTGGATCCCAGCCGTGCCAGCGCCGTGCTGAATTCATGTGCGCAGTGATGGCTGTTACATCTTTGATGATTCCTGCTTCGGTCCACGCTTTGAACTGAAAATAATTCGCTTCGGAATGCCCTTGGTTTCCCATCTGAGTAACCAGCTGTGGACGCTTGGCGGCGGCCTTCATCATCAGCTCCACTTCATTGAACGTGCGCGCCATGGGCTTTTCCACGTACACGTGCTTCCCTTGGGCAAGGGCCATCATGGTAATCGCAAAGTGCGCATGATCGGGTACCCCGATGGCAATGGCATCAAATTGATTGCCCATCTTGTCAAACATCTCCCTGAAATCCTTGAAGCGCGGAACATCCGGAAACTGTTTGAGCACCGCCTGTGTTTGCGGTGCGCCCATATCCGTATCGCAGAAGGCAACAAAATTGGCGAGTCCCGACTTGTGAAACTGCATCAGATCAGAGGCTCCCTGATTGCCGATGCCCACCACAGCCAATCGCACCTTTTCCGCCATTTTTCTGTTGGAATGTGCTTTCGCAAATAAAGAAGGAACTGCAATCGCTGTTCCGGCAAGCGCGCTCTGTTTTAAAAACTTCCTGCGCGAATCGTTATTTCTTTTCATACAGATGGTTGATGGGTTGAATATCGTTCATTCTTATGGAAGATGAATGGCTATTGGCCCATTATTGCTAAATCCTTTTCGCTAGTGGAAGCGGAGGGTGGTGGCGACCGGAAAATGATCCGAAGGAAATTTCCCGTTGTAGGTATCGGTCAATACCCCCCACCTCAACGCCGTGAACTGCCCGGTTACAAAGATGTGGTCGATCACATCCTTCCTCACGTCGCTGAACTTAAACCCATTGAAACTGCCATTGGGCTCGTACGGCAAGGCCACCTGGGTGTAGGTGTCGGTCAGCCACTCCGAACCGGACAGGGTTCTGTACCACTCACTCTCCCGATTTCCATTGAGGTCTCCCATAAAAATAGCGGGTGACTTACCGGCTATGGCTTTGATTTTCTCGAGCACCAGCTTACTGCTCTCGATTCGGGCCTGCGTCCCCTGATGATCGTAATGGGCGTTGAACACAAAAAACATCTTTTTGGATGAGCGGTCTTTTAGTTTTACCCAACTGCAGATGCGATTGAGGTTGGCATCCCAACCGGGACCGGGTCGGTTGGGTGTAGGCGACAACCAAAAATCTCCTTTATCCAATAACTCAAATCGTTCCACCAGATAAAAAATAGCTGCATGCTCGCCTTTATCGCGACCATCATCCCTTCCCACTCCATAATGAGCAAATTCAGGCAAGGCAGCCCTCAAATCGTCCAACTGAAGTTTCAATGCCTCCTGTACCCCAAACAATTCAAAACGATGATACCGGATAAGATCAGCTACAAACTGTTTCCTGTCCTTCCATAAATTACCGGTATCGTTTACACTGGCATATCGAATATTGTACGTGGCAAGCGTAATCGGTTGTGCAGTCGTGTTCATGGCGATGCAGATAAAAGATAAAACGACCCAATGCTTCATTCCAATGGATTTGAGATTGAATATAGTATTTTTTATTTCTACCTTTAAACACCAAGAAACATCACCCATTCATTGATCAATATGAAACAACTGATTGTATTACTGTTAGCCTTGCCAAGTTTACTTGTTGCACAAACTGTCGTCCCCCCGAACAAACAAGCCGTTCTGAACAGTGTAGCCAAACATCAACAGGAACTGATCCGACTCAGTGACCAGGTTTGGTCGTTTGCGGAAATCGCGATGCGTGAATACCAGTCGGCCGACGTGCTTTCCAAATACGCAGAACAACAGGGATTCAAAGTAACCCGCAACATCGCGGATATCCCAACGGCATTCATCGCAGAATACGGATCGGGCAAACCCATCATCGGCATCCTGGGTGAATTTGATGCGCTGCAGGGACTCTCTCAAAAAGCACAAACCACCAAAGAGCCGCTGCAGGCAGGCGCTGCGGGACATGGATGCGGACACAATATGTTTGCGGCGGCCAGTCTCGGTGCAGCAACTGCTATCAAAGAATTAATTGCATCCGGAAAACTCAAAGGAACGGTTCGTTTTTATGGAACGCCCGCAGAAGAAGACCTGGCCGGTAAAGTCTACATGGCCCGCGCAGGTGTGTTCAATGATCTGGATGTCTGCCTCGACTGGCATCCGGATTATGAAAACAAGGCCAATATGCAAAGTTCACAGGCCGTAGTGGCCTATACCGTAAAATTCAATGGTAAGAGTGCCCATGCTGCTGCCGATCCGTGGAACGGAAAGAGCGCGCTGGATGCAGCAGAACTGTTCAACATCGGTATGAATTTTTTACGCGAGCACATTCGTCCCAGCGTTCGCATTCACTATGTATACAAACAAGGCGGTCAAATTCCGAATGTGATTCCTGATCAGGCGAGTGTGTGGATCTGGATCCGTGATTCAAAACGAAGCGGAGTGGCAGCAGTGGAAGAACGCATGAAAGAAATTGCAGAAGGAGCAGCACGCATGACGCGCACAGAAGTTTCATTTGAAATGGAAAACGGTCTCTATGAAATATTAGTCAACGAAACCGGCGCTAAAGCCCTGCACAACAACATGAAGCTGGTGGGACCCATAACCTACACGCCGGAAGAGATTGCATTCGCAAACACCATCATGAAAGAATACGGTGCAGAACCCCAAGGCATTGAAGGAAAAATTAAAGACCTGGAAATGACACGACCTGATCCGGATGGAGGATCAACAGATGTGGGCGATATCAGCTACATCGTTCCGGAGATCACGCTGAATGCAGTAACCGCGCCCTATAAATCCCCTTGGCACTCCTGGGTAGTGGTGGCCTGTGGCGGCATGAGCATTGGCCACAAAGGAATGCTCTTCGCAGCAAAATCGCTGGCCACAACCATGGTTGATGTATTCGAAAACGAAACACTGCGCAAAGAAATGCGCGCAGAGTTTGACAAACGCAAAGGCAACGAAGTATGGAAAGCCATGTTGCCGGATGGACCACCGCCTGTTCCAAAAAAATAATCGCGCGTTATCCTGCTATTCCCAATGGTGAGAAGTACGTCATCACTGCAATGATAATGATGACCACTACTACCGACCATGCAACATCAGAAGCTGTCCAGCTCGCACGACTCGCTGCTTTATCCTCCGCAACCGTAGTCGCAAACGTGAGCCCCTTTACTTTCTCCTCCGACGGTGCTGGGGTTATCAAGCTCACCACTACGAATACTATAATACTGAAAAAGAACAACCAGATGCAGAAATACAAAAAGTTCATCGTGGCGAACTGATGCAGCAGACTTCCTGCAGTGAGGTCCTCGTGAATCAATTGCAGCGTCAGCTTGGCCATTCCCAAAATAAATCCGGCCACCATGGATGTATACGCTCCCGCAGCATTGAGTCGCTTGAAAAATACTCCCAGCAAAAACACAGCAGAGATGGGTGGCGCAAGATACGATTGCACACTTTGAAGATAATTGTAGAGGCCGCTGTCTACCCGTCCCATCAGCGGAATCCACGCCATACCGAGCAATACAATGACTCCCGTTGCAATTCTTCCTACGCGTACCAATTCTTTTTCGGTGGCGTTGGGATGCGACTTCTTATAAATATCAATTGTATACAACGTAGAGCAGGCATTGTATACAGAGGCGAGTGAAGCCATCAATGCTGCGAGCAATCCTCCGGCTAACACACCGCGCAGTCCCACCGGCATGATCGCTTTTACCATCACCGGGAAAGCCGTATTGGTATCATCGAGTTGAATCTTGCCTTGTTCATGCAAGACATAGGCAATGAGTCCGGGTATCAGAAAAATAAAAAACGGTAAGAGTTTGAGCAAGGCAGCGAAAATCGTTCCCCTTCGTGCTTCGCGTTCATCTTTAGCAGCCAGGCACCGCTGCACAATGTGTTGATCGGTACACCAGTACCACACGCCTACAATGGGTGAAGCAAATAAAATTCCGAGCCAGGGAAACTCCGGATCGTTCAAGGGCAAAAACATATTGAGTTTTTCTTTTGGAAGAGAGGACATCAATTGGTCCCATCCACCGACTTCCTGCAAACCAAAAACCAGCAATAAAAAAGAGCCGGCCAATAATACAAACGCCTGAATGGCCTCTGTATACATCACCGCATGGAGTCCGCCCAACACCGTATAGACCCCCGTAACAATAACAAGAATGATGGCACCTGTCCAGAAATCAACTCCCAAAAACTGATTGAACACCAGCGCTCCTGCGAAAATAGTGACCGATGCTTTTGCAATCACATAACTGATCAACTGAATGATCGTGAGGAGTCGACGTGCTTGCGGATTGAACCGCTTTTCCAAAAATTCCGGCATGGTATACACAGAACTGCGCAAATAGAATGGCACAAACACCCAACCAAGAATCAATACAATGTAAGAATGCAATTCATAGTGCCCTAAAACAGTACCCGACTTCGCAGCGGATCCTGCCAATCCCACAATGTGCTCTGAACCAACATTGGAAGCCAAAATAGAAGCTCCGATCACGAACCATCCTAAATTCCGGTTGGCGAGAAAATAATCGGAGGTTGTGGCTTTACTCTTTCGAATGCTCCAAACCGAAATACCGGCAATCACAAGCAGGTAGATGACGACAAAAATCCAGTCGATTGTTCCAAGGAATTGCATGCGTTAGCTCTTGGCTGCTAATGTACCTTCTTTTCTCCCGCTAAAATAGAGATGGATAGGGTATTTGCCTTGGAGGGAATTGGACAGGTGGAAAATTCTGAAAAAGCACAAGGGGGATTGTACGCTTTATTGAAATCAATGGTCGTTTTCCCGTTGGCATCGGGCTTGGGAATATCAATGAAACGGCCCGACTCATATGTTTCATCTCCATTAGTAGCATCACCAAAAACGATGTGGTATTCATCCGGCTCTCCTTCATCCACCACATCCAGTTGATAGGTCTTTCCCTCAATCGTGAAACGGATTTTACCAGGATGCGGTTGTTGATAGGACTGTCCCAGTATGTTGGTCGTGGTAATAGAAGGCACCAATGAAGGAATGAATTCAGCTTCGAGTACCCACGTGCGACTGACAGGGAATCGATCAATTTTTTTCAATGCATCCAATGCGGGACTGGCAAGATCACGGAATCGAACGCCAATTAAGTGCTCCCGTTTGATGATGCTCCACCGAAAGGTTTTGTATCCCAGCGAGAGTGACCGCAATGAATCCAGGTAAAAAATTGTCCCCTGTTCAAACGGTTTATTTTTCTCCAAAACGGCATGTCCAAGCTCAGTCTTCCAGATCACCTCTTTTTCAGTCAGGATAAACCTTCCCAGTCGCGCAGGAAACTCAGGGCGTGCGTACACAAGTGCATTCGCAGGATCGGAACCAAAACTGTTCTCACCGGGCTTGAGCCAGAACAATCCTACAAGGTTGACCCAACCGGTTGCCGATTTCAACGATGCCAACCGTTCTTTGTCCCACGCCGCAATCTCCTCTTTGTAATTGCGCGGAGCAACCTGTGCAGTAGCTCCCGAAAACAAATCAAGAAAAAATGCGATCATACAAAAGGATAAAATAAGTCGGTTCATCGATACCCAAATATAATGAAAAAATTATTACTATATAAAATTAGTAGACTTCTATACATTTACATGTTTCTGCGATACTGTCCCCCTACTTCATACAATGCATGGGTAATCTCTCCCAGTGTGCAATAGCGAACAGCTTCCATCAATGCAGCAAACAAATTCCCATTTTCCCGCGCAACAGTTTTGAGTCGATTCAATTGTCGACCTGCCTCTGCTTGATTGCGCTGCTTGAACGCAAGGAGGTTGCTGATTTGCTGTTCTTTTTCGTCGTCTGCACTGCGGATGACCTGGTCGGGAATCAAGGTAGGACTTCCTGTTTTTCCGATAAACGTATTCACTCCCACAATCGGAACTTCTCCTTTGTGTTTCAGTGTTTCATAGTGCATGCTTTCTTCCTGTATGCGATTGCGTTGGTACATGCGCTCCATCGCACCCAATACTCCACCGCGTTCAGTAAGTCGATCGAACTCCAGCATCACTGCCTCTTCCACCAAGTCGGTCAACTCTTCAATGATGAACGATCCCTGAATAAAATTTTCTGTTTTTGCACTTCCCAATTCTTTGTTGATGATCAGCTGTATGGCCATGGCCCTTCGCACACTTTCTTCGGTAGGCGTAGTGATGGCTTCATCATACGCATTTGTATGGAGCGAATTGCAGTTATCGTAAATCGCATAGAGCGCCTGAAGCGATGTGCGGATATCGTTGAAATCTATTTCCTGTGCATGCAAACTTCTACCGGAAGTTTGTATGTGGTACTTGAGTTTTTGCGAGCGGTTGTTTGCGTTGTATTTGTGCTTCATCACTTTTGCCCAAATCCTGCGGGCAACGCGACCGATCACGCTGTACTCCGGATCCATTCCATTGCTGAAGAAAAAAGAAAGATTGGGAGCAAAGTCATCGATGTGCATCCCTCGTGATAAATAATACTCCACATACGTGAAGCCATTCGATAAGGTGAATGCGAGTTGCGTGATGGGATTTGCTCCAGCTTCTGCAATGTGGTATCCACTGATTGAAACACTGTAAAAATTACGCACCTTGTTTTCGATAAAGTATTCCTGCACATCTCCCATGAGGCGTAACGCAAATTCGGTCGAGAAAATACACGTGTTTTGTGCCTGGTCTTCCTTGAGGATATCCGCCTGAACGGTCCCCCTGACCTGAGCAAATACCTGACTGCATATATTATTATATATATCCGCATCCAGCACATCGGCACCGCTCAGCCCTAATAATCTGATTCCCAGTCCATTGTGTCCTTCCGGAAGCTCCCGATCGGAGGTGAGGTCTTGATAACGGGGACGGCCTTCCGGGTGAAGCACACGATGAGCAGCTTCAACCTTCTCCCATAGTCCGTGTGCCTCAATGTACCGTTCGCAAGCTTGGTCGATTGCCGCATGCAAAAAGAAAGCGAGCAGCATGGGAGCGGGACCATTGATGGTCATGGAAACAGAAGTATTGGGATTGCAGAGATCGAATCCGCTGTATAATTTTTTAGCATCATCCACTGTTGCAACACTCACTCCACTGTTGCCGATCTTCCCGTAGATGTCGGGGCGACGATCAGGATCGTTGCCATAAAGTGTTACGCTATCGAATGCGGTCGATAGCCGTTTGAATGATTGAGATGCCGACACATAATGGAACCTCCGGTTGGTCCGTTCAGGTCCGCCTTCTCCTGCAAACATGCGCGTTGGGTCTTCACTGATATTGCGCAACGGGAAAACAGAGGCGGTATACGGAAACTTGCCCGGAAAATTTTCTTGCAAGCGCCAGCGCAGGATATCTCCCCAGTCGCTGAACCGCGGCACAGCAATCTTGGGAATTTTTGTCCCGGAAAGCGAAACGGTTTTGAGCGGCCGTTTAACTACCGTATCGCGCACCACATATTCCAATACATCTGATTCATACCGTTGCTTGGTGGATCCCCATTCATCGATCAGCTTCTTGCACAACGGAAATACTTTTTTTTCAATGCTGTTGATGGTTGCCTCAATGGATTGACGGGCTGCAGCATCATCGATCAACTGCAAGGCACCCTGGAGGCGATAGAGATCGGAAGCCAAAGCGGATTGTTCCTGTGTAAGTCGATTGTACGTTCTGACTTCATCTACAATCTCTGAAAGATAGCGAACGCGCGAAGGAGGAATGATGGATGGGATGTGTGAAGTGGGAATCGCTGTGGTTATGGGTGATCCCGTTTCCCCAAAGATCTTATTCATGAGCAGATCAAACAAGTGATTTACGCCTGCGTCATTGAATTGAGAACTGATGGTTGGAATCACAGGAAGCGCTTCATCTTTGGCTTCCCACAATCCATGATTGCGTTTATACTGTTTGCGGATATCGTGCAAAGCGTCTTTGGCACCGGGCTTATCGGCTTTGTTGAGCGCGATAGCGGTTGCATAATCCAGCATGTTGATTTTTTCCAACTGCGATGCAGCTCCGTATTCAGGTGTCATCACATAGAGACTCCAATCGCTGTGGTGCACAATCGATGCATCACTTTGTCCAACACCCGCACTCTCTAAAATAATAAGATCAAACCGATGATGCTTGCAGATATCGATCGCCTGTTGGGCGGCTGCGCTGATGGAGCGTTCGCTTTCCCGTGTGGCCAGAGAGCGCATATACACACGGGATGAAGAAATGCTGTTCATGCGAATGCGGTCGCCCAATAATGCACCGCCTGTTTTTTTCTTGGAAGGATCAACTGAAATAACGGCAATGGTTTTTTCGGAATAGCGTTCCAGAAATCTTCTGACGATTTCATCGGTGATGGAGGACTTGCCTGCTCCTCCCGTTCCGGTTATGCCAAGAACAGGAACGGAGGGAAGCGGTGCTGCAGACGGTTGCCATTTTCCGGCCTCAGCCAGGGTGATGGAACGCGCAATGGCACGAATATCTTTTTGTTCTCCCCAGGTAATGGCAACGGAAGCAGAATAGGGTTGGTCGATGGCGTAATCGCAGCGTTTGATCACATCCGCAATCATCCCTTCGAGTCCCAAGCTCCTCCCATCATCCGGCGAGTAGACCCGTTCAATTCCGTAGGCATGCAATTGATCGATTTCAGCAGGCAGGATAGTGCCGCCACCCCCACCAAAAATTTTGATGTGCCCGCATCCGTTTTGATCGAGAAGATCTTTGATGTAACGGAAAAATTCAAGGTGACCACCTTGGTAGGAGGTGATGGCCATTCCATGTGCATCTTCTTCGATGGCTGCTTCTACTATTTCTCGTGCGCTGCGGTTATGTCCCAGATGAATGATCTCAGCACTCATGGATTGCATGATCCGGCGCATGATATTGATTGCAGCATCGTGACCATCGAACAAGGATGCGGCTGTTACAATGCGCACAGGACGGGTGGGTCGGTACATAGCAGCAATTCAATCACAAATCTACGACAGGAAGCCTGTCGTTCTGCTATTTAGTGACGATCGGTATGGCGGGTGCGATGGGATGAGCAGCGTAATATACATGTCCCATGAGTCGGGCGACCGTTTGGGCCAGTTGTTGCTGGTACGATTGCTGATCGGCGGTAATCTCCCCCAGTGCTTTTACCTTGGGGCCCATCAGCGCAAACCACATTTGGGAAGCATCGGTTACTTTGTTGCCGTGGTCTGTCCATTCACTTTTGATGAGGTCGCCTCTACCATGATCCGTTGTAATCAATAGCGTCGTCTTATCGCGGTAATCGGGTTGTGATTGCACCCAGTTCCAGACTTCCCCCACCCACTCGTCGAATTGATGAGCCGCATTGAGGTAATGTTTGTATTCTGCATGGTGAGCAAACTCATCGGTTTCACCATAGGAGATGTACAACACTTTGGGTCGTTCCTGTTTCAAATAGGTCATTGCCTGAAAATGCGTGAATACGTCCAGGCACTCTACGTCGCCCCAGGGACGAAACGAGGTGCGTACCATTTCATTGAGGAGACGCATTTCAGGTGAACTAGATGCTGCACGGTTATCATCGAAAGCATTGATCACAGGAATACCGGAACGTTGTTCATTGATGATGCGATCGAATGCATCCCATGCGCCGAATGCTGCAACTTTCCCTTTGTATGCAGGGAGTCGGTTGAAATATTCCAATATAGTAACATGGGGGTTGGGCGGGTAATCGTTGGTATTGATCAGGGTATCGACATGGCCGGTAAGAATTTCACTGTAACCTGGATAAGAGAACCAGTAAGGGTTTGCGTTGTTGACTTTGCTTCCCACTTTTCTGTTTCCGTGGAGTTGTCCCTGTTGTTGAATAGTGGCCCAGAAAAAGGGCATGAGTCGCTGTCTTCTTCCGTTGATAGACTCTTCATAATATTTTGAAAAGATACCTGAGCTGTCGCCTTGACTGAATCGTTTGTCGGACGCGATTTCAGGATCCATGCCTTTGAATACATCCTGCCATCGGAGACCGTCTGAGGTCATGATGATCAACCGCTGATCATCTTCTGGTCGCTTGTATGAAACAAATGCGAGCTGTTTGCTGTCGGGGCTCCACGATGGAACATTGATCGTTCCTTGTCCACCATAAAAAACATCCGTCAGATCAGTGAGGGCTCCTGACTGCAGGTTCATCAGTCGCAGTTTCACATTTCTCCCAAATGGATGCTGCTCTTTCTGGTCTTCGATGTAGGAGAGCAGTACAATCCATTTCCCATCGGGAGAAGGATGGGCAAACCAGTTTGAATACTGGTCGTTGGTGATCTGCTGTTTATTGGAACCATCCGCATCCATTCTCCAGATCTCCATGCTGCCATCGGCATAGGAATTATAATAAATATATTTTCCATCGTGGGAGTATTCGGGACCGTCATCCAATCCTTTGGCTGTGGTAAGTCGTTTTTCTTCTCCCCCATTTACTGCAATCGTATACACATCATAATCTCCATTGCGCAACGCACAATAGGCAACCTGCTTTCCGTCGGCACTCCACCCGTGCCAATAAGAAGGATGATTGGGAGTAATGCGTTTGGGTGTTCCGCCATTTACGGGCATTACATAAATCACTGAACTGCGCTCCTGTTTCCCGCTGGATGAAGAGACAGTTGCATTGTGACTCAGCGCAAGCCATTTGCCGTCGGGTGAAACTCCATGATCGTTGTTGCAATGATCGGCTTCACCGGATGGAATTGGGTTGAAGGTTCGGGAGCCAAGTGAAAATTGATAAAGCCGTCCATCCCGGTTCACGATCAAATACGATCCATCCTTGTACCAATTGGGTGCTTCATAGTGAGCCGCTCCTTCCCAAACGGTTTCAATTTTTTTGGAAGCGATGTCTACGGTATGGATGTAGGAATACACGGAACCGGGTTGCTGTGCGAACAAATAGAGCGGTAACAGCATTGCAATCGACAAGCATTTCATCGTGGGTGATTTATGTATTGAATGTACTGAAAAAATGGACTAGCTGAATAGTTCTGCCATCATGCAACGGGCACTTCCACCACCCAGTGTTTCAATGGTGCCCAGTTCGCTGTGAAGGATGGGATTGAATTGCAGCAAAGCGGTACGTTGCTGGATATGAAGATCCCGATAGGCTTGTGTCGACATCACCAGATATTTTTCACCGGTGGCATTTTCCACCTGCAGCATGTTGCCGCAGAAATGTTCCATTTGAGAGAGGCTGATGATAATGACTTCTTTCCCGGTTGCCAGAAAGCGTTGATACACGAGTTGTCGTTCTTGCTCATCGGGAATGGCATCCAGGCACACCACCACATAGCGATCGGCCATGCACATCATCACATTGGTATGGTAAATCTCCCTTCCTTTTCGGTCTGCCGCATGAAACAGCATGGGTTCATATTCCAGTTTGTGGCAAAACAGATTAAACAGTTCGCGATCCGTCCGCTGTGATATACACGCATATGCAATTCTATTGACGCGATCCAGGACCATGCTTCCGGTACCCTCCAGTATTTTTCCTTCTGCTTCATAATGTGTTAAATCAATTATCTCCCGAATCGGAATAGCGTCTTTGACGGCATCGATCACGGATTTTTTTCGTTCGTGCCGGCGATTGACAGCGTGCATGGGATAGAGCACCATTACGCCATGCTCGTGCGTGGAAATCCAGTTATTGGGAAAAATGGAATCGGGTGTGCGGGGAGAAGGTGTGTCTTCTACAACCAATACATTGATGTGATGGTCGCGGAGTGTTTTGACAAACAGATTGAATTCAGAAAGTGCGCTTCCTTGTGTGTCATCGATCAATGCTTGTTGCTGAAAGTGGTTGTCGACAGCCGTTTCCTCATTGAAACCAAACGAGCAGGGCTGAATCATCAAAAGTTGTTGCATACAAATAGATGGGTGAAGTTCCGGGGTTAGTCGCGATACAGGGGCATACTCATGCAATGGAATCCGCCGCGTGCACGAGATAGCTCAGCGGATGGCATGACGATAACCGTATCGGTGAGTGCATCGGTCGTGATGCGATCATGTTCAAGATCATGAATGAGGTCCTCTACGCGAACAAGCGTGAATCCGGCCTGAGCAAAAGCTGCATTGGTTTTTTCGTTTCTGTCGTACGACAATACCACACCTTCTTTCAATGCCAAAAGATTACAGGAGTCGGTCCACTGCTCCCGCACAGCATACGGATATTCATTGTTACCGGAGAAAATGATGCGCACTTCCGAACATCCGTAATCGTTGATGCTGATATCGCGCAACAAGGCTTCCAGGCTGCCGAAATGAATAGGCTGTTCTGGTGAAGCCGCATGAAACTGCGTGACCACTGCCTTCTCTTTTTTATCCCCCAGCAACTGCCGTTCTATGACCGTTCCATGATCGTCGTTCATGCTCTCAGAAAAGAGTCCCATCATCACCCACACATCTTTTTTGACCTGCGTAAAAACAGTATCGATGTGCATGTAATCGCGTTTGGCAGGAATGTGCACGATGCTGACTTTGTGAACCAGTCGTTTCGCAAATACGATTTCAGTGAGCTGTGCGGCAGCGGCGGCGCTGGTGCGTTCACTGATGCCGACAATCAAATGCCCGGGAGCAATCATCATGATGTCCCCACCTTCCAACGTGATCAGGTTTTCTTCATCGTTTTCGGGCATCAGAAATACGGGTTTGCTTTGCTGCAATTCAATGATGTTCCCCCGATAAGGATGAAAAAACGGATGATGAAAGAAAATATAATGCGCCAGCAGGGCCTCGCGTCTTCTGGCAACTTTAGCCGGTCTGTTTAACACCAGGTGGTCGTTGACTACAATACCAATGTCGCGGGTGAAAATAAAATTCGGGATCGGTGCAAACAGAATTGATTTATCGTTCCCCGTTCCCGAAAGGAAACAGCTGGCCAGTTCAACAGCCGAGTAGGTCGACAATAACTCTTGGGTTGCCCGCGTGCATCCTTCTACTGCACAAACGGCTGCAATCATCTGCGCACGCAGTCCGTCATCCACCAACACTTCGGCCAGCAACCACTGCAATTCAATTACCTGTTCTGATCGGTGGAACCGATGATGCCCGGGTTGGTAAAACACGCGACCGGCAGAGGGGTCGTCGATCTCGTTCAATTTCCCCTTGATGGCGGCAGGGTCCAGAAAATACAGGAGCAACTTGACATAATGGTCGTATTCTTCACGGCGGATGGTATCCAGGTGGACAATATCTTCAAATAGCCAGTCCTGGGCCTTCGACGGCACTACCTTTCCCAGGCCGTTGTCGGGACTATGAATCAACAACTTCCGAAGGGTGCCTGTTTCTGAATGAATATGAAAGATTGACATATCAACCGGTTCGGGTTCTGCAATTTAACAACTTAAGCGACTGATTCAAGCAATTGAATCACTCTTAAAATTGATTTAACACAGTAAATTTGACCGAATGCGTCTATTGTTCATTTTCATAATCGTTGGCTTCGAGCTCCTTAGCATATCCGGTTTTGCACAAACCAATACGGAGTGGGTCAAGAATGAAGAAGTAGAACAAAATGGATTCTATAGGAATTATGGAAATAATTTGGAGGAACGCACCGTAGGAGTAATTTTTAATACTACCGACAAACCCGAAAAAGACTATTACATCCGCCTCAACAATCCCCACATCAATCAAATCTTTGTCATCAACCGAAAAGGAGATACCCTCTACCACACTGGTGATCGACTCCCCTTCAATTCGCGTCCATTGAATTCATGGGACTTTGTTTTCCCTATTCACGTATCGGCAGGAACCACGGATTCGGTTCGGTTTGTACTACAACATTTGGGTGAAAATCTCCATTTTTTCGTTGAAAGCTATTCACAGGAAGAATATTTAAGCAGGCGGGATACCAATATTTTTTTAGTAGGAAGCTTTATCGCTATTTATATCATGCTGTTTCTGGGGTTTCTGTTTTTGGGAATATACCGGCGTGAGGCTAAAAATATCTATTTTGCGCTGTTCATCATCGTTACCGGCAACTGGATCATCAACGATCAGGGAGTATTTTTTCAATACCTGTGGCCCAACAATACTGCTCTTCAGAATAAGTTTGGGACCTATTTCAATACGTCTTCAACAGGACTCCTGTTTTTTCTCATCTACTTCTTGGAAGTGTTCAAAGAAAAAATAGATACAGTTAGCCGTTATACAATTTATACCCTCTCTGGCTTTGTAATTGGTCGAACGATTCTAGTATTGATTTACCCGGACCTGATGTCAGAACCTTTTACCAAATACACTCTGTTACAAATCAGCTCTGTATTCATGATGGGCTGCTCGATTATTTTGTTATGGGGATTGGCATGGTTCATCTTTAAAAAAGAATACACTGTTGAGGCATTGGGGTTTGGACTGTTTTTTTTATTCACCATCCGCATCATTTTGTGGGAGCAGGGAATTGATTTTTTAAGTTTCCCGAGGTTAGACAATTTCTTGTTTGTAGTCATACAGGTGATAACGGTATTGATTTTTACCATATCCAATGTTCTCTCTTATCGGAGAAGCAAGCGGTTACAATTCGAGCAAAATCTTCTGGAAGCAGAACAGAAAGAAAGAGAGATCAGTCAAAAAATCATTGAGGCACAGGAATATGAACGGACCAACATCGGTAAAAATTTGCACGATCAATTGGGCGGTTTATTGGCAACACTGAAAATTCGTCTTCAGATGATGAAAAACAAAGCATCTGAAAACAAAGAAGTGGATGATGCAATTCGCATTGTCGACCGATCGAGTGAAGAAATGTACAACATTGTAGACGATCTGATTCTTCCAGATCTCAACGGTAAGGGCTTGAAAGATTTAATCAGCAACAGAGTTGCGATCTTTAGAGCGAATACCGGAATTGCTATTGAATTGAACATGGAAGGGGTATCCATCTCCGATGATACCTCTATAAAAATTTATCGGATCCTCTGTGAATTATTGAATAATTCAGTAAAACATTCAGGATGCGATCATATCTCCATTCGTATGCACATGACCCAAAAAGAAATGCACATTCACTATTCGGATAACGGAATAGGGTTTGATGCTCGAACCATTGAGGGACGTCACGGACTGAAAAATATCGAATCCCGTGTGAAATTTCTAAAAGGTTCAATAGATTTGAATAGCAGACCGGGTAATACCAGCTATTTCATCACCGTTCCGTTCTGAAACCATGAACAAACACACCATTTACATTTGCGACGATCATGTTCTTTTTCTGGAAAGCATGGAGGCGTATATTTTCAGACAGGAAGCGTATACCTGTATCGGTCATGCGGAAACAATTGAACAGGCGAAGGCAGATTTATCCATGCTGCAACCGGATATCATTCTGATTGATTACCATTTGCAGATGTCCAATGGGTTGGACCTGTTGCGGGCCCTGCACGCCACGCATCAGCATTCACATTGCTTCATCCTCACCATGCGCAGGGATGTGGGGATTCGCAATCAGGCCAAAAAATTAGGTGCAAAAGGATACATGCTAAAAACAATCGGCGCAAATGAAATGATGGAAGTATTCGATAAAACACTCAGCGGTGAAATTGAGTTTTTTGATTCATTGGAATTCGATCAGGAGTTGACATTCAATAAAGAAAAGCAGGTATTGTCGGTGCGAGAACTGGAAATTGCAAAAATGGTCTGCCGCGACATGACTTCGGAAGAAATTGCAACATCACTCAGTCTCAGCATTCTGACCGTGAGCACACACCGAAGAAATTTATTGAACAAAATCAATGGAAAGAATCCCATTGATGTGATGAATTACCTGAAAAAATTTGGGTTACTAACAGAAGAAGGATGATGCAGGGCATCACATGCCGTACACGCTCAGAAATTTAATGCGCATGATTTTCAACTGATCCAGTTCCAGGGAGAACTCGGAAAGCTCGTCTCTGGCAACCTCCAGGCTGCTGGTTTCACAACTCTTGAAATACTCCAGTATTTCTTCCTGATGATCTTCATCTACCATCTGATCAATGGCATAATCGAGATTGAGTTTGGTTCCACTGGCGACAATGGTTTCCATAGCCTCCAACAGATCATCCAGTTTCATGTCGCGGTTTTTTGCAATGGTGTCCAGCGATACTTTTTTATCCACCTGTTGAATAATGAATACTTTATCGCCGCTTTTGTTCACCACAGAACGCATCACAAAATCGTCGGTCTTCACTACATCATTTTCTTCCACATATTTGGCAATCAGGTCCACGAACCGTTGTCCATAGCGGATGGCTTTCCCTTTACTGACTCCACTGATGCGCTCCAGCTCGGTGAGGGAGGTAGGGAACTGAGTGGCCATGTCCAGCAACGAAGATTCCAGAAAAATCACAAAGGGGGGGAGCTGTTTTTCTTTGGCCACTTGTTTGCGCAGGTCTTTGAGCATTTCAAACAACTGCTGATCGCTGGCAGAGCTTCCACCTCCGTCTACCGATTCTTCATCGTCTTCATAGGCATCTTCAAAAAAGTTGCTCATCACCATTTTAAATGAGGATGGTTTTTTCATGAAGGCCGATCCTTGCTTGGTGATTTTTAATACTCCATGATCCTTGATGTCTTTCGAAAGCAGTCCCTCTAAAATCATCTGTCGGATCAGGGATGTCCAGTATTGTTCAACTTCGTCGTTGCCCGAAGCGAATACCGATAGTTCGTCATGGCGATACATTTTGATCTGCGGAATCAGTCGACCAATCACAATATTCACCACATAATCGGAGGCAAACTGTTCATCGAGCGCCTTGATGACCTTCAGCATCTTCACCACGTTGGCTTTTGCTTCCACGTGTTCTTTCGGATGCAGGCAATTATCGCATTTCCCACAGTTGGCCTGCTCGTACTTCTCTCCGAAATAATTCATCAGTACTTTTCTTCTGCACTGACCACTCTCGGCAAATGCCACCATCTCATCAATGAGTTGCATGCCTACTTCTCGCTCACTCAGTTGTTTATCGCGCAGAAAATGTTCCAGTTTCGAAACATCCTTATGCGAATAGTACAGTACGCACCGGCCTTCCATTCCGTCGCGACCGGCACGACCGGTTTCCTGATAAAAATTCTCCAGGCTTTTGGGAATATTATAATGAATCACAAATCGGATATCGGGCTTATCAATTCCCATACCAAATGCGATCGTCGCTACAATGACTTGAATGTCTTCGTTCAAAAATTGATCCTGGCGCTCCGCACGTAACTTAGCATCCAATCCTGCATGATAGGCTCCGGCCTTGATGCCGTTGACTTTCAGCAGTTCCGCCAATTCTTCTGTCGTCTTCCTGTTCAGGGTATAGATGATCCCGCTCTTCCCTCGGTTATCGTGAATATGTTTTACAATGCTCTTGATGGTTTGATCCCGTTTTACTTTGGGTCGCACTTCATATTCAAGATTAGGGCGATTGAAGGATGAAATAAAAATATCCGGCTGGCGCAATCCAAGGTTTTGGACAATATCTTCTTGCACCTGAGGAGTGGCCGTCGCTGTGAGAGCAATCACCGGAACATCCGGATTGATCTGATCCATCATTTCGCGAAGGCGGCGGTACTCGGGACGAAAATCATGTCCCCATTCCGAAATACAATGCGCCTCATCGACTGCAAAGAAGGAGATCTTCAGTCCGCTGAACAGATCCAGATTTTCCTGTCGCGTCATGGTCTCCGGAGCCACGTACAGCATTTTCGTGCGACCGGATTTCAGGTCGTCCTGCACCTCCCGTATTTCTTTTTTCGAAAGCGTCGAGTTTAAAAAGTGGGCAACTGTGTCTTTGCTGCTGTATCCCCGAACCAGATCCACCTGATTTTTCATCAGGGCAATCAGGGGGGAAACCACAATAGCGCACCCCTCTGAGATCAACGCAGGAAGCTGGTAACACAAACTTTTACCCCCGCCTGTCGGTTTGATCACAAACGTATCGTTGCCGTCCAACAGGTTGTGGATAATGGGCTCCTGGTTTCCTCTGTACGCTTCGAATCCAAAATACTGCTGGAGAGGCGTATGAATATCGCGACCCTTCCCTTTTTTAGGGGATGGTTTGGGGGACGCCTTCGGGGCTGAGGGGGCTGCTTTTTTCTTAGCGGGAGGCATGAGAGATAAGGTAAACAAATCTACCCAATAATTATGGTACTTTTGCAGGGTTCCGGACCTTGATTTTATAATCACCGAAGATGCAGAAACGCTCGGTCAGAGAGACAGCACGACAGACCTTAGCCCTTGAAGCACAGTCGATTCTCGAAATGCGGGATAACCTCGGAGAAGATTTTGAGAAGGTGGTCGACGTGTTGCTGTCCACTGGCGGTCGACTTGTCGTCAGTGGCATTGGCAAAAGTGCAATCATTGGTCAAAAGATAGTCGCCACCCTGAACAGTACCGGAACGCCTTCCATTTTCATGCATGCTGCAGATGCCATTCATGGCGATTTGGGCATGATTCGTGAAGAGGATCCGGTGATGATCATTTCCAAAAGCGGTGAGAGTCCCGAAATCAAAATGCTGGTCACCCTGATCCGCAACCTCGGCAATCCCATCATCGCCATGGTTGGCAACACCGCCTCATCACTGGCCGCTTCATCGCACTTTGTTCTCAACACTACCGTGAGCCAGGAAGCGTGTCCCAATAACCTCGCTCCTACATCCAGCACCACAGCACAACTGGCCATGGGCGATGCACTGGCCGTTTGCCTGATGGAAGCAAAAGGATTCACGTCAGATGATTTTGCCAAGTTTCATCCGGGTGGATCGTTGGGAAAAAAATTGTATTTGCGGGTGAGTGATTTGAGTCGACTCAACGAACAACCCGCTGTTCAGGAAAACAGCTCGCTCAACGAAGTCATTCTCGAAATGACCAAAAAGCGGTTGGGACTGACCGCAGTGCTGAACGAACAACAACAACTCACCGGAGTGATTACCGATGGTGATTTGCGAAGAATGCTGGAAAAAGGATTGCCCATGGAAGGTATCAACGCCAAAGCCATCATGAGCATTCACCCCAAAACAATTGAAGCAGAGGCACTGGCCGTGGATGCACTGGATAAAATGAGAAAAAACAACATCACCTCGCTATTGGTTGCAGAAAATGATCGTTACACAGGAGTAATTCATTTACACGACCTGATTCGAGAAGGATTGCTATAATGCTGACACAATGAAAAACAAGAATCACTATGTGGCAATCATGGCAGGCGGTATTGGAAGCCGCTTTTGGCCCATGAGCCGAACCTCTTATCCGAAACAATTTCTGGACATCCTCAACCTGGGAAGTACCCTGATTCAATCTACCTACCAGCGTTTTCAGAAATTCATCCCGGAAGAAAACATCTACATTGTTACTTCGGAGGAATATGTGGAAGTCGTCAAGGAACAATTACCGAACCTTCCCATTGAAAACATCGTTGCAGAACCTTCGAGAAAAAATACAGCCCCCTGTGTTGCCTATATCTCCTACAAACTTCGTCAGCTCAACAACAAAGGATCACTGATCTGCGCGCCTGCCGATCACCTGATTCTCGACGAAACGGCCTTTGTAAAAGTCTGCCTGGAGGCCCTCGCTTTTGTAACCGAACACAAGGCGCTGATCACATTAGGAATACAGCCTTCCCATCCCAACACCGGTTATGGATACATCCAGTATGAGCAACAGCCGGTAAACGACAATGTGTATAAGATCAAAACGTTCACGGAAAAACCCAACCTGGATCTGGCCAAAACCTTTATTGCCAGCGGAGATTTTCTATGGAATGCGGGCATTTTTGTCTGGGGAGTTTCCACAATCGTTCATGCATTTGAACAGCACCTCCCTGAAATGGCAGAACTCTTCGAGGCGGAAAAAGATGCATTCAATTCCAAGAAAGAAAAAAAATCCATCAATAAAATCTATCCCCTGTGTACCAACATTTCCATTGATTACGGCATCATGGAAAAAGCAAACAATGTATACATCATACCGGCTTCGTTTGGATGGAGCGATCTGGGGACCTGGAACTCGGGCTACGATAACATGGAAAAGGATTACCTGGGCAATGCTGTTGCCGGAAGCGATGTTATGGTGATCGATGCGCGCGACAACATGATTCATGTTCCCAATCATAAACTCGTACTGCTGCAAGGCATGAACGATTACATCATCGTGGACACAGAAGATGTATTGTTGATTTGCAAAAAAGAAAAAGAACAAGAAATCAAACAATACGTGGCCGAAGTAAAACGAAACAAGGGAGATCAATACCTCTGAGGCATGCCAACAATCAACAGTAAACTTCCGGCTACCGGGACCAGCATCTTTACCGTGATGAGTGCACTTGCATCGGAACACGGCGCCATCAACTTGGGACAAGGATTCCCGGATTTTCACATGGATGCGGAATTGGCTGAACGTGCTGCAAAAGCAATCGTTGATGGACATAACCAATACGTACCCATGGCGGGGTATCTTCCGCTTCGTGAGTCCATCGCCCATAAAATTGCGTCGCTGTATTCCGCTGAGGTCTCTGCATCCGATGAGATCACCATCACACCCGGTGGTACCTATGCGATCTACACCGCATTCACTGCACTTCTTGAACCGGGTGATGAAGTGATCGTAATGGAGCCTGCCTACGACAGCTATATCCCCAACATCATTGCCAACGGGGCTAAACCGGTATGCATTCCGCTGATTTTCCCGGAGTATAAAATTGACTGGGAAAAAGTCCGTGCAGCCATTTCTTCAAAGACCAAGGCCATCATCGTGAACAGTCCCCACAACCCCACCGGGAGCGTACTTTCTCACGACGACATGCTCACCTTACAGGAGTTGCTGCGCGATACAAAGATCTTTCTGATCACCGACGAAGTATACGAGCATTTGGTATTTGATGGAAAGAAACACCACAGCGTGCTGAACTATCCCGAACTGTTTCACCGCAGCTTTGCCTGTTTTTCATTTGGGAAAGTATACAACTGCACGGGGTGGAAACTGGGGTACTGTGTAGCCCCGCGCGCACTCACCGCTGAGTTCAGAAAAATTCACCAGTTCAATGCGTTTTGCTGTTTCACGCCCACGCAAATTGCGTTGGCTGAACACCTGCGTCATCCGGAGCCCTATCTTCGGTTGGGAGGATTCATGCAACAAAAAAGAGATGTATTCATCGAAGCCATGAAAGGATCCGGCTTTGATCTCCTGAATTCTTCCGGAAGTTATTTTGTTTGCGGTACGTATGCACGAATCTCCGACAAGCCGGCAATGGAACTGGCCGTAGAGTTAACCAAAACAATTGGTGTTGCAACGATTCCCGTTTCTGCGTTTTATCTGGATGGTCGCGACGATAACGTTCTTCGTTTCTGTTTTGCGAAAAAAGAGGAAACCCTGATGGAAGCAGCGAACCGGTTGAAAAAAATTGCCTGAATCAGTGACCGGCCTTGATATAGGCCCACCCATCGTGTTGCTTGCGCACCAGCTCACCCACAGCACTGGGAACAACTATGGCCTCTGATTTCACCTGAGAAGGGTCAATTTTTAGTCGCCTCAACGAATTATTGCACACCGCAAGCGTTACGCCTTTTGACTTTGCGGTGGCAATGCGGGAATTGAAATAAGAAGAATCCTTCAGCATATACCGCACCGCTTGTCCGTGCAGCACCACTTCCACCTGAAGATCGGGGATGTCGACCAGCACATTATTGATCTGGCGGTAGACGGCGGCATGCGACAACGTATCCTCACTGGAAAGATCAAACACCAATTTCATTTTCTGCTGCGCAAAGGAGAGTGCCGAAAGGGAAATAAACACCGTCAGTAAAAACGACTTTTTCATATGTGCTGATTTGAGCGATAAGTTAGAGATATTTGTCGAATGAAAGAGGCAAAAAACCTCTTTTATCATTGGTGACATCCGTCACCAACCGATTGCCGATCAAGTATCAAATTTGTTGCCACAAACCACCTCATGATCATTGCCGGATACCTTGCTTCGTTGTTGATTGGAGTTTCACTGGGACTCATTGGAGGAGGCGGATCCATATTGACCGTACCGGTTCTGGTATTTTTATTTGGAATCGATCCCGTTTTGGCCACCGCCTATTCACTTTTTATTGTTGGTGCCACGAGCCTGGTCGGTGCTTTTCCTAAATACCGCAACAACGAGATCAACATCAAAACGGCCATCATCTTTGGTGTTCCTTCCATCCTGGCCGTATATGCCACGCGCGCGTATGTTGTCCCCGCTATTCCGGATGAACTCTTCGTCATCGGATCGCTGGTGGTCACAAAAGCCGTAATGATGATGATGCTTTTTGCAGTCCTGATGGTCTTTGCATCGGTATCGATGATCCGATCCAAACCTGCGACAGATCAAGAAGAAGGTGAACAGGATTTCAATTATCCCATGATCCTGTTGGAAGGAGCAATTGTAGGTGTATTCACAGGACTCGTAGGCGCTGGCGGAGGATTTCTCATCATTCCGGCATTGGTCTTGTTCAGCAAGCTTCCCATGAAACAGGCAGTGGGAACGTCGCTGCTCATTATCGCTGCGAAGTCGCTGATTGGTTTCACAGGGGATCTGGGAAAACAAACCATGGATTGGACCTTGTTGTCGAGCGTAACTGCATTGGCGATAATCGGCATTTTCGCTGGAAACCTGCTCAGCAAAAGAGTTTCAGCCGATTCACTCAAAAAAGGATTCGGATGGTTTGTATTGGTGATGGGGCTCTATATTATTATAAAGGAACTTTTTTTATAAATTGAAGAACGACTTAAACAACACGTACCATGTTTTTCCAACACGTTTATGACAAGACCCTCGCTCAGGCCAGCTATTTTATTGGTTGTCAAAAGGCGGGTGTTGCTGCAGTGATTGATCCGAAAAGGGATGTGGATACGTACCTGGAGATTGCCAAGCAAAACAACATGCAGATCACGCATATCCTGGAAACACATATTCATGCTGATTTCTTAACCGGATCGCGTGAATTGGCAGCACTGACAGGCGCCAAGCTGTATCTATCGGATGAAGGTGGTCCCGGTTGGGAATATGAATTTGATCACGTGGGGTTGAAGGACGGGTCCTCGTTCATGGTGGGTAATCTGCGCATCGATGTACTGCATACTCCGGGACATACTCCGGAAAGCATCAGCTTTTTGCTTACAGATACGCCTGCCAGTCCAGAACCCGTGATGTTCTTTACCGGTGATTTTGTTTTTGTGGGCGATATCGGTCGACCAGACCTACTCGAAAAAGCAGCGGGCATTTCGGGCACAATGGATGCAGGCGCTCGCGAAATGTATAAATCCATCAAGCGCTTCAGTGATTTGCCCGATTATATTCAGGTATGGCCCGGTCACGGTGCTGGCTCGGCTTGCGGAAAAGCATTGGGTGCCGTTCCCAGCACAACCGTAGGGTACGAAAAAGTGCGCAACTGGGCCTTCCGGTTTGCACAAGATGAGAAGGGATTTGTGAACTACCTGCTGGAGGACCAACCGGAGCCTCCTTATTATTTTGCCATGATGAAGAAGTTGAACAAGGTGAATCGTCCACTGCTCACTTCCGTTCCTCAACTCAAACAGCTTTCCAATCAGGAAATGAAAGATGCCATGGAAAAAGGCGTGAAGCTGATCGATACGCGCAATAAAGTTGATTTTGCAAACGGGTTCATCCCCGGTAGCATCAATATTCAAGGGAATAATTCCTTTGCCACATGGGCGGGTTGGTTCCTGTCCTACGATGAACCCTTTATGCTCCTGGCCGATCCAAGTCAGCTCGATGATGTTACGCGTAAATTGATGCGCATCGGCTTGGATAACATCATGGGGTACGTTCCTTCAACAGAAGCATTTATAAAAGAAGGGGGACAATTGGAGAAAGCCAATGTGATCACCATTGATGAATTCAAAAACGCAATGGCAGAACCCAATGTGCAAGTAGTGGATCTTCGCAATGCAACTGAATACAAATCAGGTCATGTGAAAGGAGCCGATCATGTGTTCATTGGTACAATGATGAATAACCTGAACAAGATCAGCAAAGACAAAAAAGTATTGATTCACTGTCAGGGCGGCGATCGTTCCACCATCGGTTATTCGTTGCTGCGCAAAGCAGGATATACCAACGTATACAATTATTCTGCAAGCATGAACGAGTGGATAGCGCAAGGCAATCCGGTTGAACGTTGAAAGATACTCACTGATTTCGGTTATATTTAATCAGATTTCTTACCTATGCAACCACTCAAACACAACTGGATCATCATTGCCATTGTTGCAGGATTATTCTTGCTGATTTTCAGCGAGGCAATGGATGCCATCAACGCTCCAAAAAAAATAATTCCACCGATTGCACAAGAAGAATGGGTTGCCCCTTCTCTTTACCTGGATCGAAGACTGGAGGGAGAAGAACGCAAGCGTGTTATTTACGGAGAGGAATTGATTGCCCATACTGCGCGGTACCTGGGACCGAACGGCTCTGTAGCACCTATCACCAATGGAATGAATTGTCAGAACTGTCACCTTACAGGCGGAAGAAAATCATGGGGAAATAACTATGGAGGCGTTGCGGCCAACTATCCAAAATTCCGTGATCGCAGTGGCACGATTGAAACAATATACAAGCGGGTAAGCGACTGCATGGAGCGAAGCCTGAATGGCAAATCACTCGACAGCACTTCCCCTGAGATGAAAGCCATGATGGCGTATATCCTCTGGGTAGGAAATGATGTGCCTAAAGATTCTACCCCAAAAGGAACAGGTATTGCACCGCCACGGTACCTGGACCGGTCGGCCAGTCCAACGAACGGAAGCGCCGCTTATGCGGCAAAATGCCAATCCTGCCATGGTGCAAATGGGGAAGGTGTACTTGCAGCAGATGGTAAAGAATATACCTATCCGCCTCTCTGGGGCGCAAACAGTTACAATACCGGAGCGGGATTGTTTCGCTTGTCGCGTTTTGCAGGATACGTGCGCGATAATATGCCATTCAATCAATCTTCCCATCAAAATCCTTCTCTCACGGATGAAGAATGTTGGGATGTGGCTGCGTTTGTGAATTCACAACCGCGACCAGTAAAAGATTTGAGCGGCGACTGGCCCAACATTGCGAAAAAACCAATTGATCATCCTTTCGGTCCCTATGCCGACGGATTCAACGAACAACAACACAAATACGGTCCCTGGCCTCCCATCATTGCTGCCAGAAAAAAACAATAACATGAACCAACACGTGTCGCATTGCACCTGCACGGGCTGCCAGCAGGAAGCCATTTCACGCGCAGAAAAAGAATTGCATGTTCAACTTTCCGAAAACAGTCGCCGCGATTTCCTGCGCAAATCAAGTCGACTGGGACTGGGTTTGGGTATTGGAGGGGGATTGATTGCACAGCCACTTGCTGCTTCGGCATTACACAACGAGGACGCCGACTACAAGGCACGCGATATGGAGCGCAGCAAAACCGTTATGGATGGGAAAGCTTCACGCATCACCTTGTTGCACACTGCAGACATTCACGGTCAATTGCTTTCCCACGATGAGTTCTTCATGGAGAATGGAAAACCCGTGTTTAAAAAACGAGGCGGATTTGCAACGCTGAAAACCATGATCAATACCCTGCGCAATACCAATCGATCCAATACCTTGCTCATTGATGGTGGCGATTGTTTTCAGGGCAGTGGTGTAGCAGCGATGAGTCAGGGAAAAGCCATCGTTCCACTCATGAACAATATCGGCTACGACATCATGCTTCCCGGTAACTGGGAAGTGGTATATGGAAAAGAGATGATGATGAAAGACATGTTTTCGTATACCGGCGTGAAGGTCTGTGCCAACATGTTTCACGATACGACCGATGAAATGAAAGGCGACCTGATCTTTCCGCCGTATTTTATTAAATACATAGGCGGACTCAAACTTGGTTTCATTGGATACAACGATCCCCTTACTCCCAAGCGCCAATCACCCGCCTACAGCAACGGAATCAAATTCACTCCCGCGGAATTGAACGTAGCCAAATACATCAAGATCCTCCGTGAATATGAGCGATGCGACATGGTTTTCTTACTCACCCACATGGGACTGGCACAGCAGGTTGGATTGGCCAATATGGAAGTGGTGAAAGGGGTCGACTATATTCTGGGAGCAGACACACACGAGCGCGTCCGCACTCCGATCAATGGTGCTTACACAAAAGTAACCGAACCGGGAGCATTCGGATCTTTTCTGGCCAAGCTCGATATCATTGTAGAAAATGGGCAGATCAAAGAACACAATTACCAGTTGCTGGATGTGGATCCTGCACGGTATGCAGAAGATGCGGAGATGAAAGGATTGGTAGAAAAAGCGCGGGCACCGTATAAAAAAGAGTTATCGCGGGTGATTGGCAAATCGAAAACCACATTGATGCGGTACTACGTGATTGAAACGCCGATGGATAATTTTATAACAGATGCCATCATGTGGAAGTTCAAGCCGGATATCGCACTCAGCAATGGTTTCCGTTTTTGTCCCCCGCTCGTCCCCAATGCCGCCACAGGAGAAGCCGTCATCACCATGGATTATTTGTGGAGCATGTTGCCGGTGGACAGCGAAGCAAAAACCGGAAAGATCACGGGAAAGCAGTTGTGGGACTGGATGGAAAAAGAATTGCACAACGCATTTGCAAAAGATCCGGCAAAGCGATTTGGTGGATGGGTGGTGCGATTCAAGGGAATGGAAGTGAATTTTACCATCGGAAAAGAAATGGGCAAGCGGGTTAATTTTATCAAGGTGGCCGGTCAGCCGCTTGACCTTCAAAAAACGTACAGCTTTGTTGCCTGTGAGCGCGAAGGAGATCCGGATACAACGATTTGTCGCGTTGAAGGCGTGAGTGAACCACGACAACTTGGATACACGTTGCACAAGGTGATTGAAGAATACCTGAGCGTACATTCTCCAATCGCTCCAACATTAGAAGGGCGATGCACCGCAACCGATGCACCGCCCACGCTCCTCACCCAATTGATGGGTGTTGGATATGAATTCCGTTAATGAGGCAATTGCTCCCTGAATTTTCCGTATACCCAGGTTCCAATGATCGCAGCCACAATGGTGACAATTATCGTTGTTGCTCCATAACCCAGTTGTGCAAACAGAGGTCCGGGACAAGCACCGGTCATGGCCCATCCAAATCCGAATAGCAGTCCCCCATAAATTTGTCCCTTACTAAACGATTTAGTAGGAAGAATAATCTCCTCTCCGTTGATGCTTTTGATCTTGAGTTTCTTGATCAGAAAAACAGATAACGCTCCAACCACTACTGCCGATCCAATCACTCCAAACATGTGAAAGCTTTGCAGACGAAACATCTCCTGAATGCGGTACCAGGAGATTACTTCGGATTTTATCAGAACTACTCCAAACAATACTCCCATGATCAGGTACTTGATGTTGTGCCAGGATGGTGTTTGAACTTGTTCATCGTTCACGCACATGGCATCAAGTGAACGGACCTCAAAATCTGTATTGTTATCTTTTTGTTGCATGGTAGTAATTTTAAAGCTTTAAGATATAAGGAAGAATGACGTTAGCCATAATGAATCCGCCAGCCATGAATGAAATAGTGGCAATCAACGATGGCAACTGCAAATTGGACAATCCCATGATCGCATGACCCGAAGTACACCCTCCTGCATAGCGCGTACCAAACCCTACAAGGAATCCTCCAACAATCATGAGAATAATTCCGCGAAGTGTTCCTACCTGATCCCATCCAAATAATTGTTCGGGTACCAGTCCGTTGATCTCGGTAATTCCATAACCCGAAAGTTCATGGACAAGATTTTCATTCACTACAACCGATGCACTGTCTTTAAAATACAATGCCGTTAGAACCCCTCCCAGGAAAACGCCGAAAACAAAAAACAGGTTCCAGATCTCCTTCTTCCAGTCGTATTGAAAAAAGGGAACCTTAGTGGGTATGCAAGCTGCACAGATGTGTCGGAGTGAAGAAGAAATACCAAACGTCTTATTGCCGAAAATGAGCAGCGCCGGCACCATCAGTCCAATGATCGGGCCTGCTACATACCACGGCCAAGGTTGTTTGATCCATTCAATTATATTCATATGATTCTACTTTGTTTTCAAATTTGTAATAACAGTTGCACATGTTTGGTGATAATTGTCACACCCACTCAACCCAACCATTCAATTTGGTTGCGTTCCATCTTAATGATTCCGCTTTTTTCGAGTTTTTTTAAGAGTCGGGATACGACCTCTCTCGAAGAATTGATATCGTGCGCAATTTGATTGTGGGTCAGCTGCAGGGTATTCCCCGAAACACCGGCTTGTTTTTTCAGGTACCATTCCAATCGCTCATCCATATTTTTAAAAGCAATCTGATCAATAACATTCAACACCTCTTCAAAGCGGGAACGATAGGTCTCTATTACAAAATGATACCAAGAGGGGTAGTTTTTCATCAGGTTATCCATATGTTGGATGGGAATCATCACCAATTCGGTTTCCTCTACGGTCACGGCCATTATAGTGCTGGATTCGTTACGCGCAACACACAGCATGCTGAGTGCACAGGCATCACCGGATTCGAGAAAATACATGAAAAACTCCCCTCCCTCTTCTCCTTCACGATAGAGTTTTACACGGCCGCTTAAAATCAGCATAGCATATTTGAAAAACTGTCCGGGTTTCATCAAAACCTCACCCGGACCGAATGTATGCGTTTCAGCTTTTTCAGTTATGAACTCCGCAACCGATGAATCGAACAGCGGAAATGTTTTCATCAATTCCTTTGGATTCAATTCGCGCATGACAAAAAATTTCTTGACAATAATAACTCATCTCCCCATGTAAACCATGAGAATTTGTACATCACTCGGATTGATTCCGGAAATACGCGATGCTTGCCCCAATGTTCTGGGCCGTATGCGTTTTAATTTTTCTTTCGCTTCTGTGCCAATGGCCTGAACACGATCAAAGTCAAATGCAGTGGGGATTTCAAGCGCTTCCATTTGTGCCATCCGCTCTACCATCTCTTTTTCTTTATCGATGTACGCCGCATACTTCATTTGAATATCGGCCTGCTCAATCTCATCTGTTGTATACGATGAAAAAATATTTTTCAATGCATCCGAACATCCAATCAATTGCGATGCACTCACGCCAGGACGCAATACCAGTTGCGCAAGTTTTTGTTTTTGTTGCATCGGAGCCGAACCCATTGATTCAAAGAGCGGATTCATGGTATCAGGATCAACAGAAGTTTCGTTGAATTTTTTAATGATGCTTTCTACATGTTCTTTTTTCTGCACCATGCGCGCATACCGATCTTCTTTGGCCAATCCCAATTGGTATCCGGTTTCCGTCAATCGCAAATCTGCATTGTCCTGTCGCAACAGCGTTCGGTACTCGGCCCGTGAGGTGAACATGCGATACGGCTCATCGGTTCCCTTGGTGATCAAATCATCAATCAATACCCCGATGTAGGCATCGCTGCGTTTCAAAACCAGCGGTTCCCTACCCTTCGTGCTGTTGTGTGCATTGATCCCCGCCATCAGTCCCTGACATGCCGCCTCTTCATATCCGGTGGTACCGTTAATTTGTCCCGCGAAAAACAATCCTCCTAAAATCTTGGTTTCCAATGAGTAATGCAATTGATGCGGAGGAAAATAGTCGTATTCGATGGCATACCCCGGCCTGAACATTCGAACGTTTTCAAAGCCAGGAATCTTTATAAGTGCTTGATACTGAACATCTTCTGGTAAAGAGGTGGAAAATCCGTTCAAATAAATCTCTACGGTATTCCATCCTTCGGGCTCGACAAAGAGTTGATGGCGCTCGCGATCGGAGAAACGGTTGATTTTATCCTCAATACTGGGACAATACCGGGGACCGGTTCCTTCGATACGGCCGGCAAACATGGGACTCCTATCAAATCCCGTCTTCAGGGTATCATGCACCGTCTCATTGGTATAGGCAATCCAACAACTCCGCTGTTCAGATGCTGCAATACGATTCAATGGCAAATAACTAAACCCGGTGATCTCTTCATCCCCCCTCTGCTCCTCCATTTTGCTGTAATCCAAACTCCTGCCGTCTATTCGTGGTGGTGTTCCCGTTTTGAGTCGGTCACTCTCAAACCCAAGCGAGACAAGCTGTTCAGTGATTCCAATCGCGGATCGCTCCGCCATTCTTCCCCCTCCAAAATTCTTCTCTCCTACATGTATGACTCCGTTCAAAAAGGTTCCATTGGTCAGTACTACAGCATCCGACTCGATTTCATTGCCCATACCGGTTACCACGCCCTTGACGCGACCATCCCTGACGAGCAATCCGTTCACCATGTCCTGGTAAAAATCCAGATTCGGAGTGTTTTCCAACAACTCCCGCCATTTCATAGAGAACAGCATGCGGTCGCTTTGTGCACGGGGACTCCACATAGCGGGGCCTTTGGATCGGTTCAGCATCCGGAACTGAATCATCGTGGTATCGGTCACAATGCCCGAATACCCGCCCAATGCATCAATTTCACGAACAATCTGGCCTTTTGCAATGCCCCCCATAGCAGGATTGCAGCTCATTTGCGCAATGGTCTGCATGTTCATGGTGACCAACAAGGTTTTTGAGCCCATATTGGCCGCGGCGGCGGCAGCCTCACATCCAGCATGCCCGGCTCCGACCACTATCACATCGTAACGAGGAAACATGATGCAAATCTACAACGTTCCACGTGGAACATGCATCAACGACACCCGAAGATCTGGACCAAATAAATGCTTTGGCCATTGGCTGAGGGGCGTATGGAAAGAGACATTTGAGCAAAATTGGGACTGAGTAGATTCTTTCGATGGCCCGCACTGGGCAGTCCGATATCCAACAACAACATCAACACCGCCAGGAGTCCCTCGTTTTTCCCAGTGTATATGTTTTCAGCGGCGCATTTGGTGAATCCGCCATTGCGGATGCGCTGCTGAAAAGCTCTTCCTTTGGAATCGGTATGTGAAATGTTTCCGGTCAAAGCCAGATCAGATGCGTGTTCCAGGGCAATCTCCCTAAGCTGGGGATTAAAATAGAGTCGGCCTAAGTCCCTGGTCGACAACAGCTCTTCCTTCAAAGAGCGGGATTCGGGTCCAACTGCTTCGGGAAATGCTTGTAGGAACGGATCGAGAATGTTCCGGACAAACCCTTTTGGGTCCAGTCGAACAGCTTGCACATAGTAAAAGAACATTTTCTCCTGTACGGTAAACCCTTTCCCTCTGAGTTGCTCCTCAACAAATTGGAAAATAGCACGATTGGTATCGATGTTGGGCGAAAAAGGCTTGTCCTGTAGCACAAATTGGGATTGTCCCCATGAAAAAACCGGAAGCAATAAAATCAAAAGCACATGTTTCACGTGGAACATATTACGTGAAGTAGGTGGTTAAAAGGCGATCTTCCATGCTTCGCATCAGGGCTATATCCGATTTTTTCTTGTCTTTATAGCCCATCAGGTGTAGAGTTCCATGAAATATGACCCGATGAAGTTCCTGCTTGAAGGAAACCCCGAGTTGTTTTGCATTATCCCTGACCCGATCAATGCTGATGTAGATTTCGGCATGGAGGGGTTCGGAGGGGGAGTTGGCTAAATCGAAGGTGATGATATCGGTGTATTCGTTGTGTTGCAGAAATTGTTGGTTGATGGAAATGAGGTAGGGGTCAGAACAAAAAATGATATTCAACGTGTGAATGGGTCGGCCCAGTCGACGCGACTGTTTGAGCAGGAAAGCCTTGAGGGCAGTGCGTTTCCGCAGGGTAGGCAGGGGTGATTGAAAAAAGAAATGAATATTCCGCATAGCGACAATAAAAGTAATAAGAAATCCGCTGAAGGGATTTAGCTTTGCAGACTCATCGTTGTACATGCAAAAAAAGTTATCTGAATTATCGCTGGGGGAGAAGGGAATCATCGTTTCACTGGAGGATAAAGAGCTGGAGTTAAAGCTGATGGAAATGGGGTTTCTTCAGGGAGAAGGGGTGGTGGTGGAACAGATTGCACCTTTGGGAGATCCTATTTCTGTGATGGTGGCCGGGTATCAGGTGAGCCTGAGAATCAGCGAAGCCGATTCGGTTATTGTCGACTTAATTAATTGATATTCAATCTTTTATGAAGATTGGTCTTTACTTCGGATCCTTCAATCCCATTCACAACGGACATTTGATCATTGCAAATCATGTGTTGCAGAACACCGGCATGGATGCGGTTTGGTTTGTTGTTTCTCCGCAGAATCCATTCAAGCAAAATCATACATTATTGAATGAGTACCATCGATTGCATTTGGTACAGACGGCGATTGAGGGTGAATCGCGGATGCGTGCGGTAGATATAGAATTCAAGTTGCCGCGGCCTTCTTATACAATTGACACGCTGACGTATTTGGATGAAAAATATCCCGAGCATGAATTCAGCATCATCATGGGATCCGACAGTTTAGAGAATATTGAAAAATGGAAAAGCGGGGAAGTATTGTTGAAGCGGTACTCAATTTGTGTGTATGAGCGGTTGAATTTCCCTGTGCGAGAAATTCCGGGTGCGAAAATTATTTCTATCAAAGCTCCGCTCATTGAAATCTCTGCATCTTTGATTCGTTCAAACATCAAGAACGGAAAGTCGATTCGTTATTTAGTCCCCGATAGTGTGATGAATGAGATTGAGCGTTCCGGGTATTACAAATAATCAGACCCAATAGTCGAGTAGTCCCAGCAGCAAACACCCCAGCGCAATGAAGGGTGGAGCAATTTTTGTGAGTCGCAATAGAAAGAAGGTCGCAGACATCACCGAGAAAAAAATTACCGCATCTACGATTCGGGCGTTTTGCAATGGCGCGATGGTATCTTTTGTAAGGAAGAAAATACTGGCGAACATGATGCCCACGACTGCCGTATTGATGCCCAGCATCAGGCGTTTTGCAAGTTTATAGCGATGGAGGTTTTCCCAGAAGGGGAAGAAGAAAACGCCAATTAAAAAGCTGGGAAGAAAAATGCCGACTGCCGCAATCACTGCGCCCATGATTTGTTGAGCAGGGTGTTTGTGTTGCATCGCAATGCCGCCTACAAATGCAGAGATGGAAAATGCGGGACCGGGGACGGCGCGCACAACTCCGGCAGCAGTAAGAAAAGTTTCACGTTCGATGCGAATGGCATTTTGGTTATTGGTCCGAACCCGCTCCGTTTCGGGTCGCACTACATATTGTTCGTACATCACCGGAATCAGCACGTCGGCTCCGCCCAGTACAAAACTTCCAAACCGGTACATGTTTTCAAATAAGTTATAGGGGGTGCGGTTGGGCCAATCCTGTTTACGCGCGGTTTCAGAAAGTGTGGCGGCTAAAAGAAAAAAGAAGGTGAAGAATGCGAAAAGTGACCAGTTCAATTTTCGTTTTTTTTCATTGACCGGTGCATCCTGATCTTCTTTGATGATGAATCCGCTGAGAGATCCGAGGATCATCATGATAGGGAAGACCCAGGGTGATTTGAAAAACAGGAAGGTGATGGTGGCTACTATGGCGACAATAATTTGCTGACGAAGGGTGTGTACAAGACGAAATGTTTTGAGTGATGCGAATGCAAGAAATCCAAGGGCCATGGGCTGGAGATGACGAAAGATTTGTAGAATATTTTCGCTGTCTCCGGATACAAAAAAAGATAACAGGGTCATCAGCAAAACGGCAGGCATCATCCAAATCGCCAGGGTCAATAGCGCCAGCAAGATCCCGCCTCGTTTATACCCGATGAGCGTAAGGGTTTGGGTGGAGGTAGCGCCGGGAAGCAACTGACAGAATGAATAAATATCGATGAGCTCTTTTTCGGTCAGGTCTTTTCTTTTTTCCGTAAACGAATTGGTCATCATGCCCAGATGTGCCTGGGGTCCGCCGAATGCAGAGATGCTGTAGAAAAAAACAGCTTTTAAAAAAGGTATGTGCCGGATCGGCGACAATCTTATTTTTTTAGTCCAATCTCTCTCAGGCGTTCGTCGAGGTACTGGCCTGCGGTATAATCTTCGTACAGCTTGGGGGACGAAGAGGATACACAGGAGGAGAGGCAGGCAAGCGACATATTGCTCTGCGGATGGAGGAAGAATGGAATGGAATACCGGGAAGTGCCCCACAATTCGCGGGGAGGATTGACCACGCGGTGGGTGGTGCTTTTGAGGCGGTCGTTGGTGAGGCGCTGGAGCATGTCGCCAACGTTGACGACAATTTCATTGGGACCCGCTTTGATGGGGAGCCATTCGTTGTCTTTGCTCAAAATTTCGAGTCCGTCTGCCGATGCTCCTACCAGTAATGTAATGAGGTTGATGTCTTCGTGCTGTTCAGCACGGATGGCCGATTGGGGTTCGCGAACAATCGGGGGATAGTGGATGGCGCGAAGAATGCTGTTGCCCATGTGGATGTGTGCATCGAAATACTCTTCCTGTAACCCCAAATGCAGCGCGATGGCACTGAGCAATGCGCCGCCGGAACGCTCGAAGGCACGGTAAGCTTCCAAAAATCGGGGATAAAAATCAGGCAGGTCATCCACCTTCACATTATCGGGATAATATTCAGGCGGGGTTTGTCCCGCTTCAATCGTCTGTCCGAATTGAAAAAATTCTTTCAGGTCTGGAGCGTCGCTTCCTTTAGCATGCTCTTTCCCAAATGAGGTATATCCGCGCTGACCGGCAAGTCCCTCTATCTCATACCGACGTTTTACATCCAGCGGGAGATCAAAAAAAGCTTTCACGTTTGCATAAAGGGTATGGATCAGCTCCTGGGGTATTCCATGATTGCGGACCGCTACAAATCCTACCTCCTCAAATGCGGTACCGAGTTCATGGACAAATTGAACTTTTTGGGTGGGGTTTCCGTTTATGAATTGCTCTAAGTCAATTACGGGAATATTCATACGACAAATGATTGTGTTGTAAAAATAACAAACATAATTTTGAATCATGAAGGGAAATCAATTGCTGAACGGGATCACTAGTATCATAGGAAGTATGGTCGTTGTATTGATGATGTCTTGCTCCAGTAAAATGATGTCGTATACGGGAGTTGCTGCATTTAAAAGTGGGAATGGCGCTCCGGATTATAGTAGACTTGAATACTGGGCCGCGCATCCGGACAAGCACGATCCTTCGGACACGATTCCAAAACCGTTGATGGGAGAGGAAAAGCAAAAAGTAGCCGATGTCTTTTTTTTGCATCCAACAACCCTCACCGGTGAACGATCAAATGGTATCACCAATGCCAGCATCGATGATTCTATCATCAATTATAAAACGGACAATAGTCCCATTTTATACCAGGCATCGGCTTTCAATGAACGTGCGCGTGTTTTTGCACCCCGGTACCGGCAGGCGCACATTGGGATGTATGGGGAGCCCGACAGTGCAAGCAAGTACGGTGCGTTTTTTTTAGCCTATGAAGATGTTCGCAATGCGTTTCAATATTATCTCGAACACGAAAATGGCGGTCGGCCCATCATCATTGCCTCGCATAGTCAGGGAACAACTCACTCTACGCGGCTCATCAAGGAATTCTTCGATGGAAAACCGCTGGGCAAACAATTGGTATGCGCCTACCTCATCGGTATGGGTATAAAGAAAAACGAGTACACTACGATTCCTGTTTGTCAGAATGGAAGTGAGGTGGGATGTTTTGTCAGCTGGAGAACCTTTCGAAACGACTATACGGACGGATGGGCTACACGGACCGATTCTACAACTGCAGTTGTGAATCCAATTTCATGGAACACAAGCACAGAGCTGGTATCCCGCAACGAACACAAGGGTGCGGTGTTGTACAACATGAATAAAGTATTCAAGCATACACAAGACGCGCAGGCAGAAGGCGGAGCACTTTGGGTATCGCATCCACGATTCCCGGGTTCATTTTTGTACCGCAGCAAGAATTATCATGCAGGCGATATCAATCTGTTTTATGTGGACATCCGAATGGATGTTTCCAGAAGAATTGATGCGTACTTGTCGTCTGCACACTAACAATCAGCACAAGCAATGATGTTCATCATGTGATGAAACCGTAGGAGGGCCTAGGTTTGAGAAAAAAAGGCATGCGACTGATCATCGTACCGACTGACTTCTCCCCCCTTGCGGACAATGCACTGAAATCAGGAAGATTTTTTATGGAAAGCAGTTCAATTGGGGTCATCAACAGGGTTACCGTTCCGGTCTATGGGTTTATTGAGGACAAAGACGTGGAGGAAGGCATCAATGATTTTGCGGAAAAGAATAACCTGGATGCGGTCATCACCTTGCCTAAAAAACACGGACTCCTTCAGTCGTTGTTTCAAAAAAGCACTACGCGGGAACTCGTCCGCCATACGAATGTTCCGCTGATCTGTATCCGAAAAGAGGTGATGGAAACCGTTAAAACTCTGCAGACTTAGGGGTCCTGGGAAACGCAATCACATCCCGGATATTGGTCATGCCCGTTACAAACAATACCATGCGTTCAAATCCCAGGCCAAACCCGGCGTGGGGAACAGTCCCGAAGCGACGGGTATCGAGGTACCACCAGAGTTCTTTTTCAGGAATATGCATCTGCTGCATGCGTTCCGTAAGTTTTTCGAGTCGTTCTTCCCGTTGCGAACCCCCTACGATCTCTCCGATCCCCGGTGCCAGGATATCCATTGCAGCAACCGTTTTCCCGTCATCGTTCTGGCGCATGTAAAAGGCCTTGATGTCTTTGGGGTAATGGGTAACAATTACCGGCTTCTTGAAATGCTTCTCTACAAGATAGCGTTCGTGTTCGCTCTGCATATCGATTCCCCACTTTACTTCGTACTGGAATTTTTTCTTTTTGTATGCAGGAGATTGAAGCAGTATATCGATGGCTTCTGTATAGGTGATGCGCTCAAAATCATTGTCCACTACAAAATGTAGTTTTTGAAGAAGTCCCATCTCGCTTCGTTTGTCTGCAGGCAATTGTTTTTCTTCTTCAGCAAGACGTTGATCCAAAAAGTTCAGATCATCCCCGTTGTTCTGGAGCACAAACCGAATGATGTATTTGATAAATGATTCGGCCAGGTTCATGTTGTCTTCTAAATCATAGAAAGCCATTTCCGGTTCGATCATCCAGAATTCTGCCAGGTGGCGGGTGGTATTGGAATTTTCTGCACGGAAGGTGGGACCAAACGTATAGATCTCACCAAATGCAGTCGCACCCAGCTCTCCCTCCAATTGACCGCTCACGGTCAGGTTGGTCGCTTTCCCAAAAAAATCTTCGGTGAAATCAATTTCTCCTTGTTCGTTGCGCGGCGGCTGATCGAGTGGAAGTGTGGTTACCTTGAACATTTCGCCTGCACCTTCAGCATCGCTGGCGGTGATGATGGGCGTATGCATATACAGGAATCCGCGGTCGTGAAAAAACTGATGGATGGCAAAGGCCAGCGCATGGCGAACACGAAATACCGATCCAAAGGTGTTGGTCCGAAAACGCAGGTGTGCGATTTCGCGAAGGAATTCAAGGCTGTGGCGTTTGGGTTGGAGAGGATATTTGTCGGCATCAGAATCACCCAGGACTTCAATGCTTTGGGCTACCAGTTCCACGGTTTGTCCCTTCCCTTGAGAAGCCACCAGTGCACCGCCTATTTTCAGTGCGGCACTGGTCGTGATGCGTTTGAGAAGGGTATCATCAAAAGCGCCGAGGGGGGCAACAACCTGGAGGTTGGTATTGGTAGAGCCGTCATTCAGCGCAATGAACTGATTGTTTCTGAATGTTCGTACCCAGCCCATCACAGTGACACTGGATGTTCCGGGTGCCTGCAGCAACAGCTCTTTGATCTTGATGCGTTTATTGAACATGGTCGCGGTTTCAGGCGCAAATTTATGAAATACTGAGGGGGAATATTTTTTTAAACCCCAAAAAAGGGCTAACATTGTGTCATAATCAGGAGTCGCCGTAACCCCCCTACGCTCCTTCTCTACCTCTCACAAAACCTTATTTTTCAAGACATACGAACTCCAAAGGGAGTTATCTCATCAAAAAATACATATGTACGACATTCTACAGCTGAACGACATGATCGTTCCGGAACTATTGGAAATAGCGGAACAACTCAAAATCGCTGGGGCTAAAAAAATGGAAAAACAGGACCTTATCTACAAGATCCTGGATAAACAGGCTGTTTTGAACAGCGCTACTACGGGTGATTCGAAAGACGATAAATCCGGCAAAAAGAAAAGAATCGTCAAGACCACTACCGTTACAGGAACCGAAGAGGCCATTGTCACGAGCGACAACGGAGACGATGACAAGGCGCAAACCGATAAAAAGCCAGGCAAGCGGGGCAGACCACCGTTGAGTGCCAAAAAGCAGGAGACACCTGCCGTACCAGAGCCTACTGCTGCAGTGGAATCCAACGATGATATACAAGCACCTGAAAACCCCTCATCGGAATCAGAGGCGCCCACCAAACAACTCTTTATTAAAAAAGAACCGCGCGAGGCAGCTTTTAATGTAGAATTTGACGGTGCCATTCAGGGAGAGGGTGTGCTGGAAATGATGCCCGACGGATACGGCTTCTTGCGCAGCAGCGATTACAACTACCTTTCTTCACCGGATGACGTATATGTATCGCCGTCTCAGATAAAATTATTTGGCGTAAAAACGGGCGATACCATTACCGGATATGTTCGTCCTCCGAAGGAAGGCGAAAAATATTTTGCGCTGACGAAGGTGGATTCTGTAAATGGTCGTTTGCCCGAAGAGGTGCGCGATCGGGTTCCGTTTGACTACCTGACTCCCTTGTTCCCGTTTGAAAAATTCAACCTGTATACAAAATCAGATCTCTACTCTACGCGGATGATGGACCTGTTCACGCCGCTGGGTAAGGGTCAACGGGGATTGATTGTTGCGCAGCCGAAAGTAGGTAAGACCATGTTGTTGAAAGAAGTGGCCAATGCCATTGCTACCAATCATCCGGAATGTTACCTCATGGTGGTGTTGATCGATGAGCGTCCGGAAGAGGTGACCGATATGGAAAGAAGCGTAAAGGCCGAAGTATTGGCATCGACATTTGATGAACCTGCAGAAAAACACGTGAAAGTGTCTACCATGGCGCTGCAAAAGGCAAAGCGATTGGTGGAGTGTGGGCACGATGTGGTGATCCTCTTGGACTCCATTACCCGTTTGGCGCGCGCGCACAATACCGTTGCGCCTTCATCGGGCAAGGTGCTTTCGGGTGGTGTAGAAGCAAATGCCATGCAAAAACCAAAGCAGTTCTTTGGTGCAGCAAGAAAAATTGAAAACGGCGGTTCGCTCACGATATTGGCGACTGCCCTGATTGATACCGGAAGCAAAATGGATGAGGTGATCTTTGAAGAATTCAAAGGAACGGGCAATATGGAGTTGGCGCTCGACAGACGTCTGGCGAACCGTCGCATGTTCCCTGCAATCGACCTCACCGCTTCTTCTACACGCAGAGAAGATCTGTTGTTGGATAAAGATGTGCTGCAACGCATGTGGATCATCCGCAATCACATTGCGGACATGAACAGCGAAGAAGCGATGTCGTTGCTGTTGAAGCAAATGAAGGGAACCCGCGACAACAACGAGTTCCTCACCAGCATGAATAAATAGAGGATCGATTCAGGATGGGCATCGAAAAGATTTCTGTCGACCGCTTCATCGCCCTTTCACACAATCATCCTGTTTTGGATGTTCGAAGTGAAGGAGAGTTTAATCACGCGCATATCCCCCATGCCACACACCTCCCGCTATTCAATGATGAGGAGCGCAAAGAAGTGGGTACCCTGTACAAACAGCGATCCAGAGAAGAGGCTATAAAAAAGGGGCTCGAGTTTTTTGGTCCCAAAATGCGCAGCATGGTGGAAACCACAGAGGCTTTGCTCGCATCCCGGAACGATTCGTCGACGACCGTGCTGGTCCACTGCTGGCGCGGCGGAATGCGCAGCGGCGGAGTAGCGTGGTTACTGGATCTATATGGTTTTAAGGTATATACACTGGCGGGCGGATACAAAGCATTCAGGAATTGGGTGCTGAATGTTTTTCAGCAGACGCCGCGACTGAATATATTGGGAGGATATACGGGTTCGGGAAAAACAATTGTCCTGGAAGAACTGATCAAGCGGGGCGCTCCGGTGGTGGACCTGGAAGGAATTGCGGGACACCGGGGATCTGCATTTGGAAACATTGGACTTCCAAAACAACCGAGTCAGGAAATGTTCGAGAACCGACTTGCGGTAGCGTTGACTCAAACCCGTTTGGTACACCATGATGCAGCCATCTGGATAGAAGATGAAAGTCAGCGCATTGGAACCGTCAACATCCCGCAACCGTTTTGGCTGCACATGCGCACACAAGCGATCTACTTTTTAGATATTCCGTTTGAACAGCGGGTTGATTATCTCGTGAAAACGTATGGGGTTCTGGAAAAAGAGGAGTTGGCTGCTGCAATTCTTCGAATTCAAAAGCGGTTGGGTGGACTGGAAACAAAAACTGCCATGGAACACCTCGCAAACAACGACATCCGTTCCTGCTTTAGCATTCTGCTGCACTACTACGATAAACAATACGGAAAAGGATTGCTCAATCGTCCAGATCCAAAACCGGAAATCATAAAAGTGAATGTGGGGAACGTTGACCCCTTGCACAATACACATGAATTAGTAAAGTCCGTATGATGGAAACAATAAAACTTACTCAGTATTCGCATGGCGCTGGCTGTGGATGTAAAATATCTCCAAAAATCTTGGATCAAATTCTTCAGTCCAGCTTCAGCATGCCCGACAACAAACGATTGCTGGTGGGCAATCACAGCAAAGATGATGCTGCAGTGTATGAGTTGGAAAACGGAAATGCACTGATCTCCACGACAGATTTCTTTATGCCCATTGTGGACGATCCCTATAATTTTGGAAGGATTGCTTCTGCAAATGCCATCAGTGATGTCTACGCAATGGGGGGGTCACCTATTCTTGCGATTGCAATTCTCGGGTGGCCCATCCATACGATTCCGCCTGAAGTTGCAGCACGTGTCATTGAGGGAAGCAAGAGTATTTGTCTTGAGGCGGGAATACCGCTTGCGGGGGGACACAGCATTGATTCCCCGGAACCCATCTTTGGTTTAGCGGTGAATGGTTTGGTGAAAACAGAACACCTCAAGCAAAACAATACGGCAAGGCCGGGAGATGTGTTGTTGCTGACAAAAAAAATAGGCGTGGGAATCCTGACCACTGCAGAGAAAAAGGGCTTATTGAAAGGGGGTGATGGGGCGTTGGCAGCAGAACAAATGATGCGACTGAACAGTGTGGGCGCAGCATTGGGTAAGATCAGTGGCGTGCACGCCATGACCGATGTAACGGGATTTGGTTTGTTGGGCCACCTCATTGAAATGGCAGAAGGAAGTGGACTCAGCGCTGAGTTGACTGCGGCTGCAGTGCCCCTGATTTCAGAATCGGTGATCGATTATGTTGCTGCCGGCGCAGTTCCGGGTGGAACGAATAGAAACTGGAACAGTTATGGACACAAGGTGAAGATTGTTGACTCAGAAAAATCATCGCTGTATAAAAGCATTTTGGCGGATCCGCAAACCAGTGGAGGATTGTTGGTTGCTGTGGAAGAGTCACACATAGAAGAGGTGGTCGCTGTGCTGAATGCAAACGGATTATCCGATCGAACAACGCCCATTGGTCGCATTACCGAAAAAGGAGCGTTTGTGGTCGAGGTTTATTAAGCTCCTAAGACAGCATCAATTTTTGCAGCAAGGGTGGTATCTTTTGGAGTAACCGTGTTTCCCGCGTCGTGTGTGGAAAGCCAGATTTCTACGGTGTTCCAGGTGTTGCTCCATGTAGGGTGGTGGTCCATTTTTTCGGCGATCAGTGCTACATGCGTCATGAAGGAGAAGGCTTCACTAAAATTGTTGAATACAAATTTTCGGTAGAGTGTGTTGTTTTGTTCCGTCCACATGGTTCATCGTTGAAGGTTATCTTTTGATTTTATTTTATCGTGCGGTACTTCTGTAACCAGTTGTACGCCTGGAATGGTTCGGATCTGCTGCTGCATCAGCGAAAGTTGTTCGTCGTTATGAAACGGGTCGCGCACCAGCCAGATGAAATCCAAGTGCTGGAGTTCGGGTAATAGAAATTCTCCTTCGTGTTTATTGCTGTATAAAAAATGTTCTTTAGAGGAGATCGGATCAATGAACTCATATACGGTAAACGAATACGATCGTTTATTTTTTTCCATGGGGATTTGCAGATCAGCAGAGGTCTGAAAATCAATCAGCATGGTCTGCTCGATGTGCCAGCAGAATTGATAGTTTTTGAGTGTGCTTGCGATACCAAGGATGCGGGTGTCCTCGAAAAAGTTGTCTGACATTTTATCGTCATCCAGTCGAAGCTTCATCAGAAGATGATTTCAAAGCTGAGTTCTTTTTCTCCCCGTACCACCACGCATGTGGTTTTATCGCCTTTTTTGAATTTTGAAAGCGCCTGCATGTATGCCTCAACCGAAGAGGTTTTGTGTTCTCCCAGTTGTTTTACAATATCGCCCGCGGCAATGCCGGCTTTTTTAGCGGGACGATTATCGGTTACCCCATCTACGCGCACTCCGTTGCCGCCATATGAGTAATCCGGCATTATGCCCATGGATACAGAAAAGCGGGCGGACGTTGTGGCTTGTTGTTCCCGGGTTTTGGTGAAAGTGAGGCGTTGAGCCGACTTATCATTTTCAATCATGTGTTGAATGAACCGAACAATGTAGGTCATGCCCTTATAATTGATTTTATCGGCATCGTCGGTGGGCTTGTGGTAATCGGTATGCAGTCCGGTGAAAAAGAACAACACCGGAATGTCTTTTCGGTAAAAAGAGGTGTGGTCGCTGGGCCCCGTTCCGCTGGAATCATATTTGACAGAGAACTCTCGTTTTTTTACCGAACCCAAAAGCTGTGACCAAGAGGGAGAGGTTCCATAACCGCCAATGGTGATCGTTTTGGTGCTGTCGTTCATTCTGCCCACCATGTCCATATTAATCATGTAGTTGACAGATGCCAATGGTAGTGTGGGGTGTTCGGTAAAATATTTTGATCCGTTCAAACCCAGCTCTTCGGCTGAAAAAGCAATAAAGAGATAATTGTAGTGCTTGAATTTTTTCCCTTTTAATGCTGCGGACAATTCTGTCATGGCCGAGGTTCCGCTGGCATTATCATCCGCGCCGTTGTGAATTTCAGGAGCACCTCCGCGAATCATGGAGTTGCCGTCTTCGCCAAACCCGAGATGGTCGAAGTGTGCGCCAATCACCACCGTAAGCGGAGCTTGGTTGTCGATCAATCCAACTACATTTTTTGATCGGCGAATTTTTGGTGCAATGGCGGTTTGAAGTTCAATGCGGTATGCGGCATCGTTTGCTTTCAGGTGTTTGGTTGTTCCCTCTCGGGTTATGAACGCGACGGGGATGGGGGCGGGTTCGCTTCGGTCTTTGGAATCAAACCGGTAGGCGTCCATTGCCGCACTCGTGCAATAGAAAATAATTCCGGGCGCCCCTTTTTCTTTGGCCAGTTTTGTTTTTTCGGTGAGCAGGTTGGCAACATCAAAATGGGGATTGGTTTTGTTTTCTTCCATGGGCTCTGCCAGATCGAACAACCAGGGTTGTCCGTTTTCATGAAGATCGGGGGTTGCTTCGCCACTTAGTTTTCCGGAAGGCGAAAACGGAAGAGGAAAAAATTCTTTTTCGGGCACAAGAGGGGCTCCGTTTAGTGTGAGTTTGCTGGCGGGGTCGATGCCTTTTCCGTCGTTGATGGTGAACGACTGAAAATAGGTGTTTTGATCACCCTTTGGCGACAACCCAAACTCTTTGAATTTTGAGGCAATGTATTCCGCGGCTTTTTCTTCTCCTGCGTCTCCCGCTCTTCTTCCTTTCAGTTCATCGGATGCTAAAAAGTAAACATGCTGTTTGAGGTACTGGGTGAGCTCTTTGTCCGCCTTGCTTTGTTTTTGTGCAAAAGCAGACGGGGTAATGAAAAGTGCGAGCAATATGAGCCTGGTCATGTGCGTCATTTGGAGCAAAGTTAATGCAGGCGGCGGGCTATTCCTATCGGTTGGGGCACTGCTTTTTACTGTTTTCGTAACCTCCCGGGGCGATCCGCCCCTATCTTTGCCTGCTTACATCTTTTGCCCAGCAATCCACATATCGCCATTTTAGGGAATCCCAACAGCGGGAAGAGCTCGCTTTTTAATCTATTGACTGGGCTTCGTCAGAAGGTGGGCAATTTCCCTGGTGTAACAGTAGAGAAAAAAGAGGGCAATTGTTTTCTTCCGGGGCTAGGGCAATGTGATGTGCTGGATCTTCCGGGTTCTTACAGCTTATATCCAAGAAGGGAGGATGAGTGGGTATCGTATAAGCAGTTGATGTCGCCCGACGGTCGTCGGGGAATTGATCTTGCTTTGGTGGTAGCAGATGCCAGCAACCTGAGAAGGAATTTATTATATGTATCACAGGTCATTGACCTGAAAGTGCCGGTGGTGGTAGCACTGACGATGAGCGATCTTGCTAAAAAGAGAGGGGTGCGCGTCGATGTGAATCGGTTGTCGCGCGAGATGCAGGTTCCGGTTGTTGCGGTCAACGCTCGGACGGGCAAAGGGCTGGATCAATTAAAATCCACTCTGGTTCACGTGTTGAGTGGAGGAAAACCCGGGAATGATTTTTATCCAATCGAAGAATTGGCGGGAGAAGCGATTGAAGAGGTAAAAGCGGTGTTGCCGGGGATAGGAAATTATAGTGCTATTCACCACCTGATTCATCACGAACGATTTGAACTGCCGGCCGGAACTCAGGAAAAAATAGAGGCGATCGAAAAAAAATACAGCTTCAATCATACGCGGATACAGGCAGAAGATATTCAGAAGCGCTACCAAAAGATTCGGGTGGTGATGCAGCGATCGGTGGAGGAAGAGAATATTGAGAAGAAGAAGTTGTTTTCGGAGCGGCTCGATTCTTTTTTTCTACACCACACCTGGGGTTATCTCATCATGGGCGTGGTCTTGTTTTTGTTGTTTCAAAGTGTGTTTTGGGTTGCAGAATATCCGATGAATGCCATTGAACAAGGGGTGGGCGATCTGGGTGGTTATTTATCGGGGGTTCTTCCCTCGGCGTGGTGGTCGGATTTAATCATCAGTGGTGTGTTGGCTGGGCTAGGGGGAATTGTAGTGTTTGTGCCACAGATCATGATTTTGTTTGGGTTGATTACTTTTTTAGAAGACACGGGGTATATGGCGCGCATAAGTTTTTTGTCCGATCGCATCATGCGGCGTGTGGGGTTAAATGGTAAGAGTGTGATGCCGATGATTGGGGGGTTTGCGTGTGCTGTTCCTGCCATCATGAGTGCCCGTAATATAGAAAACAAAAAAGAGCGGTTACTGACGATTTTGGTCACGCCTTTTATGAGTTGTAGCGCTCGGCTTCCTGTGTTTACTATTTTAACCTCACTTGTTGTTCCAAACGACTATTATCTTGGTGTATTGAGTCTTCAGGGTTTAGTATTAATGGGATTATATGTTTTGGGTGTACTGGTGGCGATCGGTGTAGCCCATGTATTGCAGTTTTTTATACAAGTCAAAGAGAAAAGTTTTTTTATACTGGAGCTCCCGGTTTACCGACAACCGCGGTGGAATAATATTTTGGTCACCATGGTTGAAAAAGCAAAAGTGTTTGTGTTTGATGCGGGTAAAGTGATCATGGTGATTTCCCTTGTTTTATGGGTGTTGAGCTCGTATGGACCTTCGGATACCCGAACTAAAATAGAAGAAAAATATACTGTTTTGATTCAGCAACAACCAGAGAATGAGGTTGAATTAGAGCAACAAAAAAATTCAGATTTATTGAGTGCGTCGTATGCGGGTATCATGGGAAGAGTAATTGAACCTGTAATACAACCACTGGGGTATGATTGGAAGATAGGTATTGCATTGATTACATCCTTTGCAGCAAGGGAGGTGTTTGTAGGAACGATGGCAACGTTATACAGTGTTGGGGAAGATGCGGATGAAACCAGTGAAACACTTCGAGAGAAAATGCGGGCTGCTAAAAGAGACGATGGAAGTGTTGTGTATACAAAAGCAACAGGGTTTTCTTTATTGGTTTTTTATTTACTTGCAATGCAATGCATGAGTACGTTATCGGTAGTGAAAAGAGAGACAGGAAGCTGGAAGTGGCCGGTGATTCAGTTTTTGTATATGACAGGAATCGCGTACCTGTTGAGTTTTATTACATTTATTCTTTTTAGTTAAGAAGTATATTTTTTTCTTTTAGTTCTTGGGTGAGTTGTTGTGGAGAAAGAAAATGAATACAATTTATTCCTACTTCTTTTGCTGCTTCAATATTTTTTTTATTATCATCAATAAAAATAGTTTCTTGTGGAATAAGAGAAAATCGAGTTAAGATAATATCGTAGATTTCTTTATATGGTTTTCGCGTTTTTTCCTCTCCTGAAACGACTCTTCCGTCAAACCAATGTAAAAACTCAAATAATTCCAATGCGCGGGGAAATGTTTCAGCACTCCAGTTGGTTAATGCGTAGATGTTATAGTTTCCTGATTTTTTTAATGTATGAAAAATATCGACAGTAGGTTGTATTGGACCGACCAACATTTCTTCCCACCGTTGGTAGTATGCCAGAATTAATTCTTTGTGTTCCGGGTACTGTATAAGTAATTCATTATTTGCTTCCTGAATCGTTCTTCCACCGTCCTGATGTTCATTCCACTCCATTGTGCAAACAGTATTCAAAAACCACTTTCGTTGTTGTTCGTCCTGAATAATTTTTTTATACATGTGTTCTGGTTGCCAATCGATCAACACCCCGCCTAAATCAAAAATGATATTGCGAATCATTGAATTGTATTTATGAATCAAAATTATCGAATGTTAATTTCTGCCGTAGTATTTAATTATAACACCCTTTTTATTTAAAAAACCTACTACTATTAGGAGTGTGAATTTGTGAATTACTATTAAAAAGCACCTATCTACCAATGATCTGTGTTATATACGGGTGTGATTTTAATGGTGGAAAAAAGTATAAAAAAATAAAAACTCCATTGTATAAAAAGAAGGACATCATCTAGATCAATCTTATATACAAACCCAAAGGAAAAAAACCCGGTTTATTCACCCTTAGAAGATGCTTATCCACAGTTTGTTAATAACCGCGATTTGACCTATTTTTGCCCCCCTATAATATTATTATATGTCAATTATTCAAAAACTAAGGGATAAGTCGGCTATTCTACTTACTTCATTGATTACCTTGAGTTTAGTTGCGTTTTTGATTCAGGATGCATTTGTGGGAGGGAGCAGTGGTTTATTCAATAGTCAATCAACCGAAACGGGTAGTATTGGGGGCAAAGAGATTGATGTTGTTTCGTTCAGCAGCCAGGTCAATATGGTGGAGCAAAATTACCGCGCTCAGGGAATGCAGACCAATGAACTGATGACGCAATCCATCATCGAAAACGTATGGAATTCATTCATACAGCAGGAGCTGGTAAAAGGGGAAGCAGAAAAGCTCGGGTTGGCCATAACTCCAAAAGAGTTTGGTGCCGTACTTTTTTCAGACGACGCACCCGATGAGTTTAAACAGCTTTTTCAGAACCCCAATACGGGCGGTTATGATGTAGCCGCAGCAAGAAACTGGTTCACGAATATAAAAAAGGCAAAACCGGAAGAAACCGCAAACATCACCAATCAGTTGTTAAAGCCGATGGAGATCAATCTCCTCACACAAAAGTATACCGCCATTTTTTCGCAAGGTTCGTATGTTCCCAAGTGGATGGTGGAGAAAATGTCGGGCGACAACAACCAGATCTCTTCTATTTCATTTGTCAGCGCACCCTATCAAACCATATCCGATAGTTTGGTAAAAGTGAGTGATAAAGAAATTGATGAGTATGTCGCAAAGCGAAAAGACGAGTTCAAGCAAGAGGGAACCAAGAGCCTTGCCTATGTTTCCTTCAGCGCAAACCCTACAAAAGAGGACTCCACAAAACTATTTAATCAGTTGGTCGGTCTTCGCGCAGAGCTTCAATCTACTGCAGATGCAAAAGGGTTTGTAACCCGCAACAACAGCATGCTCCCCTTCTTTGATGGATATGCGGTGAAGTCGCGCTTGCAAATGAGCGCAAAAGATTCAATCATTGCGATGGGTGTCGGAACAGTTGTGGGGCCCTATCTTGACGGAGGAAGCTATGTGATTGCGAAAAAACTGGATAAACGAACCTTACCAGATTCTGTAAAATGCCGACACATCCTTGTTTCAACAGTGGACCCACAAACCGGACAACAAAGAAGAGAAGACAGTGTAGCAAAGAAAAGAGCCGATAGTGTTTTTGCAGTGATAAAATCAGGAGGAAGCTTTGGCGCACTTGCGGCTGCACTGAGTGACGACGGAGGAAGTAAATCCAGGGGTGGAGAATATGATTTTTCTTCAATCGACTTTGGCACACTTGCACCAGAGTTTGCGCAATTTATTGCATATCAATCCAAAGGAAGCATACAGGTAATTAAAACAAGTTTTGGGTATCATGTTATTGAGGTATTGAATCAGAAGAATTTTGAAGAAGCGTATAAAGTCGCCTATCTATCAAAAGCAATTGTACCAAGCGAAGAAACCGACATCGCCGCATCTACTGCCGCCAATCAGTTTTCTGCAGAGAGCAAGGATCAAAAATCATTTGACGCCACGCTTGCTAAAATGAAATTGATTAAGTCGACCGCCGACAACATCCGCGAAATGGATTATACCGCAGGCGCACTTTCTTCCCGTTCACTGGTTCGCTGGGCTTTTGAAAATAAAGTCGGCACTGTTTCCGATCCATTCGATCTGAAAGACCAATATGTAGTTGCAATTGTAACCAACGAAACAAAAGAAGGGGTTCAACCCGCAGCGGTTGCCCGTGTTTTGGTAGAACCCATCCTGCGCAATAAAAAGAAGGCTGAGCTCATTGCTCAAAAAGCCGGAAAAGAGCAAGACTTCCAAAAATTGGCTGTTTCACTGACGGGTGTAAGCGCCAACATCGATACGGTGAAGTTTGGAGACCCATTTGTTCCAGGATTGGGATCAGAATCCAGGGTAATCGGTGCAGCGTTTAATAAAAAGAACTTGTCTACTGTATCAGAAGTGATTGAAGGACAAAACGCAGCCTATTTAATAAAGGTTAAACAGGTTGGAGCACTTCCAAATCCAATGGTGGATGTTTCAGCGCAGCGCGCAGCCATCCAACAACAACTGAAGCAATACGCTGGATACAGCACAATGGAAGCCCTGAAGAAATCGACGAAGATTGTCGACAAGCGAAGGGAAGCCGGATACTAAGTAACTGCTCATGAGAAAACAAACGGATCAGCCACCCGAACAGGGTGGCTGAATCTTTTTATATAGTTTTGCAACATGGATGCGATCCAGAATAAAGTTGCAGAAAGCGGACTACTCACCCTTGATCTAGAGGTGTTTCTCCCCACCACCCCCATCCAGGAAATCGACCTCAAGCAGTTTCTGTTCATGGAAATGATTCTCAAGGAAAAAGAGTTCCGAGAGAAACTGGAGCAGCACGACTGGATCGCATATACCAACCAAGATGTGGTGGTGTTTTGTTCCAACGACGCCATTGTTCCCATGTGGGCCTTTATGCTGATCACAACTAAATTATCGGGTATTGCGAAAGCTGTTTTTACCGGATCCCCCAATGAAGCAATAAAGCAACGCGTGTTGGACAACATTCGTTCCATGGATATAGGGTGCTACCGCGATAAGCGAGTGGTTATAAAGGGATGTGGCGAAAAAGAGGTTCCAGCATATGCGTATGCCGAGGCGACCGTATTGTTGTCGCCAGTAGTCAAATCATTGATGTACGGAGAACCCTGCAGTACGGTTCCTGTTTACAAACGAAAATAGTTAGCGAGGAGAACGCGCTGCGTGCAATGCGCGTGCTTTTTCTAAATCTTCCGGCGTATCTATTCCTATTGCGTAAGCCGAAGTGTTGATCATCTTTATTTGCACGCCATTTTCAAGATAGCGCAGCTGTTCTAGCACCTCTGTTTTTTCCAGCGCCCCCATCGGCCAGGTGGTAAATTCCAAAAGGGTTTCTTTTCGGAAGGCATACACACCAATGTGTTTAAAAAAGGGTGTCACACCCTCTGTGTTGCGGTGAAACGGAATGGGTGCGCGACTAAAATACAGTGCATTGTTGTGTTGATCACACACCACCTTTACCTGATTCGGATTTTGAGGATCTTCTCCCGTTCCAAATGGTTTCATGATGGAGGCAACACGAACGGAGGGGTCGTTGAAGATGGCGACCAGCTCCGCGATGGGCGAACGGGAAACAAAGGGCTCATCCCCCTGAACATTCACTACCACATCCACATCCATGTGTTCAACAGCTTCCGCAATACGATCGCTTCCGCTCTGGTGTTCTTTTTTACTTTTGAATGTGCCTCCTCCAATCGATGCAATTTCATTGATGATGATATCGCTATCGCTGGCCACCACCACCGAGTCAAAAATTCCCATGTTCACCACATTGCGGTATACCATCGCGATGATGGTAGAGTCGCCAATTTTCTCCATTAATTTTCCCGGAAACCGCGTGGCAGCGTAACGGGCGGGGATGACGGCGACGGTTTTCAACTACTTCAGTTTTTGAAAAGGCCGCTTCATCAGCGCGATAAAACTTTCATCTTTTTCCGCAGGATAATACCGATCCAGTCCGTACTTCAGCTGCGAAGGATCTAGTTTCATGAAGGTCCCGAGGATCCGGTCCCAGATTGAAAACACTGCACCGTAATTGCTATCGGTATAAGGCTGTTTCCAGTGGTGGTGTACTTTGTGCATATTCGGAGACACCAAAATCCAACTCAATGAACGATCCAGCCATGCAGGAAGGCTGATGTTTGCGTGCGTGAAACCCGTGATGAAAACCAAAGCGGTTTGAAACAAGAGTACAGCGTACATGGGTGCGCCCGAAACCAGGATCCCCATATAAAAAAATACGCCACGCCAAATGGACTCCAGCGGGTGATGGCGCAGTCCGGTGGTTACATCAACATTTGTGTCTGCATGATGAATGATATGAAAGCGCCAGAACAATGGAATCTGGTGTTCAACAAAATGGCAGAGCCAGCCCGCAAAAAAATCAAGTGTCAGGCAAGAGATGAGGATGATTCCAAGGGTTCCGAAATTTCCCCAGTGGACCAACCCAAACTGGTGCGCGCGCGTCCAATCTGCGATCAGCACGATACCCGCCGCCATGAAGGTGTGGATTACAAAATGAATGGCGGTAAACGCTACGTTGGTCGCGGCATGTTGCCCCTTTGACTTTTTATAGTGCGCTTGAACCAGCGGAACGATGTTCTCGATGATCCAGAGCAGGACCATGCCGGCGACAAAAAAACCCGCTCGCTCGAGGGGCCTTTTTTCAAGATCACTGAAATAGTTGATCAACTCTTCCATAATGGTGGGTTTATCAATTGGCCAAGAGTGGCATCGCCAACATCAACAGGTCTTCGTTTGCATCTTGTTCAACCGGCTTCAGCAATCCGGCTTTGGTGGGAGTCGATAATTCCAGTCCCACCTCCTCACTTTCCGTACCGCCGAGCATTTCAATCAGAAAACGGGCATTGAATGAAATGGAAATATCATCTCCGTTGTATTGACAAGCCATGCGCTCGTTTCCTTCAAAACTAAAATCAATGTCTTGTCCTGTCAGGTGCATCTCGTTTCCGGAAATATTGAGCGTGACCAGATTGGTGCTTTTGTTGCTGAAGATGTTGATGCGGCGTAAAGCGGATTGAAAATCCTGGCGATTGATGGTCATCCGGTATGGATTTTCTGCAGGAATAACCACTTTGTAATCGGGAAAGCGCGCATCGAGGAGTCGGCATGAAAGCTGAACCGTTCCATGCTTGATGAACAAGTGATTGCTGTTGTACGACACCGTGATCTCATCCTCATTATCCGGCAAGGTTGTCTTTAACAGGTTCAACGGCTTTTTGGGGACAATAAACGAATCGCTCTTGGGACATTTTACATTGTTGAGTTTGTAGCGAACCAGTCGGTGTGCGTCGGTTGCAACAAGCGTGATACCGTTTTTCTCCAGCTCAAAGTACACCCCCGTCATGGCCGGCCGCAAATCATCGTTGCTTACGGCATAGATCGATTTGTTGATGGCGGTCAGCAACGCGTGGCTGCTCATGGTGAACGAAGAGGTCTCATCCGCGGGTGGTTCTTTCGGAAAATTATCCGGATTCTCTCCCATCACTTTGTACTTACCATTATCGCTGGTGATTTCAATTCCGAAATTCTTATCGATGTCAAACGTCAGCGGCTGGTTGGGAAGATTTTTAAGGGAGTCCATCAAAATTTTTGCCGGAATGCAGACCCTTCCGCTGTCCTTCGCCTCGATGTCCAGCTGTATTTTCATCACGGTTTCCAGGTCGGTAGCAATCACCGTGAGTTTATTTTTTTCAATCTCAAAAAGGAAGTCCTCCAGAATCGGCAACACATTGTTCGATCCGATCACACCGTTGATTTGTTGCAATTGTTTCAGCAGCGCAGAGGAAGACACGATGAATTTCATAATCACCTATTGTTTACGGGCAAATATAATCATTAATTTGCCGAGGATGGGCCTCGTCAGATCCACAAGAAATTCACTTACTTCGGAACAGGCATACGCCAAGATCCGCCATTATTGTGCCTTCCAGGAACGCACGCACCTTGAGGTTAAACGAAAGCTTTCTGAATACGGATTGTCCTGGTCCGATGCCGGGCATGTGCTATCGCGACTGATTGAAGAGGGGTTTTTAAACGAGGAACGATTTGCGCAGGCGTTTGCAGGCGGCAAGTTCCGAATCAAGGGATGGGGAAAAAAGAAGATTGAAGTCGAGTTGAAAAAAAGAGGTGTTGCCGCTTACTCGATCATCAAGGCGCTGAGGGATGAAATACCCGTGGATGCCTATCGAAAAAAATTGCATCAACTGGCTGAAAAAAAATGGAGCCAAATAAAGGGTGCGGGAATGACCCACCGGGTGAGGACTGAAAAAACCCGACTATTCCTGCTGCGAAGAGGATTTGAGAACGATCTTATTACCAAAACACTGAAGGAGATTCATGGAAAAATTATTGGTGACCACCATTCAGACTGAATTGTACTGGGAGGATAAAACAGCCAACCGCGAAATGCTGGAGCGTAAAATCGACAGCATTCAGGATAAAACACACATCGTGGTGCTGCCCGAAATGTTTTCTACCGGATTCAGCATGCGACCCGAACAGCTGGCAGAAACCATGGATGGAGAAACCGTTTCCTGGATGAAAAAAAAGGCCAGAGAGCGCAACTGCATTCTTACCGGCAGCCTGATCATTGAAGAAGAAGGGAGATACCTTAACCGGCTGATCTGGATGCTGCCCAATGGAACAAGCGGGTACTACGATAAGCGCCACCGCTTTTCGCTCGCGGGAGAGCACGAGCACTATGCGTCAGGTAACAAGCGACTCATTGCTTCGGTGGGCGGATGGAAAATCAACCTTCAGATTTGCTACGACCTCCGGTTCCCGGTTTGGGCCCGACAGCAGCTGCAGCCCGATGAGCAAAAAAATCCCTTACCCGAATACGATGTCCTCGTCTATGTGGCCAACTGGCCCGAGCGGCGCAACCAAGCATGGAAAACCCTGTTGCAGGCAAGGGCCATTGAAAATCAGTCTTATGCAGTGGGTGTAAACCGCGTTGGGAACGATGGCAATGGGATCTATCACAGTGGCGATAGCATGGTGGTGGATCCGCTGGGCAATGTTTTGTATCAGGTGAGTAAAAAAGAAGAGATCCATACCATTGCGCTGGATCGTCAATCGCTGAATGACACACGCAACAACCTTCCCTTCTGGTCGGATGGCGACGGTTTCATCATCATGACCTGATCAGGGTGCGAAGGCATTCCATCCCTGTGCAGTTATGGGGTGTGTATTGCCGCCCTTGGTGATGATTGCTGGTTTCTGTTCTGCTTCTGTTATGTAACCAATCACACCGATCTGCTCATTGAGCGTGATTTTTTCATAATCTTCCTGTCGGATGGTAAACAACAACTCGTAATCTTCTCCCCCGCTCAGCGCACAGGCGGTAGGATCAATCTGAAATTTATACGCTGCATTTTTAGAGGCGTCTGCAATGGGAAGTTTTTCTTCATATATCACACACCCTACTCCACTTTTGGAACAGATGTGCAAAATTTCTGAACTCAACCCATCGCTGATGTCCATCATGGATGTAGGAACAATCTGGCTATCTTCCAGAAACGCGTGAATATCGTTTCGCGCTTTTGGTTTTAACAAGCGTCCGATCACATAGGATTCGTTTTCCAGATCGGGTTGTACCTGTGGACTTTCCAGATAAATTTTTTTCTCGCGCTCTAAAAATAACAATCCGATGTATGCCGCACCCAGATCTCCTGAAACACAGATCAGGTCCCCCTTTTGAGCGGTGGAGCGGAGCACAAGTTTATCCGAGGTGACTTCCCCGAGTGCGGTGACGGAAACGATGAATCCTTTTTGTGATGAACAGGTATCGCCACCCACCAGATCTACACCGTATTCTTCACATGCGGCGTATACCCCTTCATAAAATTCATCCAGTGCTTCTACGGAGAAGCGGCTGCTCACGCCGATGCTCATGGTGATCTGAGTGGGAACGGCATTCATCGCATAGATGTCGCTCAGGTTCACCACGACTGATTTATATCCCAGGTGCTTTAGGGGAGTGTATGCAAGATCAAAATGAACGCCTTCGATCAGCATGTCGGTCGTCACCACCGTTTGTTTTCCAAAGTGATCGATGACTGCTGCGTCATCGCCCACTCCCACAACGGAAGACGCGTTTTGCAATTCAATGTTTTTGGTCAGGTGATGAATCAGCCCAAATTCACCCAGTTCGTTTATTTCGGTTCGTGACATAGTTATGCGTGTGTATTGGAAATCCAGCGGAGCAATTCGTCGTGAATTTTTCCATTCGTGGCAACCAGATGAGGTTGGTAAGGAGAATAATGATTGCCTTTGAAATCGGTGACCCTTCCCCCTGCTTCTTCCACCAATAAAAAACCCGCGGCGCTGTCCCAGGCATTCAACCGGTGTTCGTAAAAGCCGTCGAATCGACCTGCTGCCACCCAGCAGAGATCGATCGCTGCCGAACCGAGTCGCCTTACCGGTATACCCGCGCGAATGAGTCGACTGAAAACATCCAGCGGACCATTTTCCATATCCAGGTACGTATAGGGAAAGCCGGTTACCAGGCAAGAATGAAGCACTTCGGTTTGTGTACTGACATGAATGCGTTGATCATTTAAATACGCTCCTTGTCCCCTTTCTGCAAAATAAAATTCTTGCATCATTGGATTGTATACCGCCCCCATGATCATTTCTCCATCTTTTTCTACTCCAATGCTTACACAGCAGAGCGGGATGCCGTTGGCAAAATTGACGGTACCATCGATCGGATCGATGATCCACTTATAAGATGAATCCATTTTCACTTCACCGATTTCTTCACTCAATATAAAATGATCCGGAAAGGATTCGCGGATGATCTGCATGATCAGGGCCTCAGATGCTTTATCGACTTCTGTTACCAGGTCATTGGGCCCCGCTTTTTTTTCAATCGAAAACTTTCCGTTGATGCGCTCCTGTATGAGTTTCCCGGAGGCTTGAGCAGCGTGGATCAGCGTGGTTTTGATCATGCTGCAAAGGTACGATTTAGATAGTCCCTTTTTTCATTTCGCTCACGGCGTAATCTACTGCGCGTGCAGTCAGTGCCATATAGGTAAGCGAGGGATTGATGCAGTGCGATGAAGTCATGCAAGAGCCGTCGGTGACGAATACATTTTTTACAGCATGAAGCTGATTCCATTTATTCAGGACCGACGTTTTCTCATCGTGTCCCATCCGGGCCGTACCCATTTCGTGGTTGGCATTGCCGGGGGTTGACATTTTCCCTTGCACGCGGATGTTTTTGAGTCCCGCATCTTCCATCATTTGAGGCAATGCGGTTCCCACGTCGTTGAACATTTTTTGTTCATTTTCCTTGAATGAGCAATTGATGGAAAGTCCGGGTCTGCCAAACACATCTTTTATCGAAGGGTTGAGTGTTACCCGGTTCTCTGCATAGGGAAGTGTTTCGCCGTAGTGATAAAATTGAATTCTCCATTTTCCGGGTTCCGTCGCAGCCGCTTTTAGTTCCGCACCCACCTCATCACTGGGCGCATTTCGCGAGCGGTATCCGTTTCCTTGAAAATCATAGCCCCTTAAAAAATCGGTTTCTTGTTTGTATACATTTCTGAAACGCGGAATGAAAATTCCCGTGGGCCTTCTTCCATAATAATAGTGATCATCTTGTCCCTCCACATCCGCACTGATGGTGAGTCCCTTGTGGTGGTCCATCAGGTAACGGCCCACGATGTCGTAATCGTTCCCCATTCCGTTGCGAAAGCGCGGACTGGTTGAATTGAGCAGTACCTGCGCAGTACCAATGGTCGATGCATTCAAAAAAATCACATCTGCAGTATAGACATAGGTCTTCAGTGTATCCCGGTCGATGATTTCAACACCCGTTGCTTTGCCTTTTTTCTCGTCGTACAGAATTGTATTGACAATGGATCCGGTTCGAATGGTCAGCTTTCCTGTTTTAACTGCAGCGGGCAGTGTAGAGGACTGCGAACTGAAGTATGCGCCGAAGGGGCACCCGCGGTGACAGAGGTTGCGTGCCTGACAGGCAGATCGTCCGTCCAGTGGAGCAGTGATGTTGGCCACCCGCGCGGGAATGATCCGAATGGACGGATGCTTTCGTTCCATCAGGTGCTTGACAGCCGTTTCCGCACAATTCATGTCAAACGGAGCTTGAAATATTCCATCCGGCAAGGTATCAATGCTCTCGCGTGTTCCACTGATGCCGATGAACCGCTCTACATGATCGTACCAGGGAGCGAGATCTTTGTAACGAATGGGCCAATCGATACCCACTCCTTCTTTCGCATTTGCGGAGAATGCAAGGTCGGACCACCGCAAAGAGATTCTTCCCCACAGGAGCGATCGGCCGCCGAGTACATCGGGACGAATCCAGTCAAACGGTTGTTCTTCTTTATAGGGCTGATCGATGTCGCGCGTATAGTACTGTTTGTTATCCTCGCCAATGGAGTAGTGGCGTTTTTGAACGTAGTAAATGGCTTCCTCTTCTTTGGTCAGTTCGTTGCGGTGTGGGAGTTCCCAGGGGTGTTTGTTGGCGTGGGTATAATCCTTGATGTGTTCCACCATGGTGCCGCGTTCCAGCAGAACAGTTTGGAGTCCGCGCTCACAGAGTTCCTTCGCGGCCCAGCCTCCGGTGATGCCGGAGCCGATGACGATTGCATCAAAATGATACTGTTCAGCCAATCAGAGATTTCCTTTCTTCAGTTCGTTTACAGCAAAATCAACGGCCCGTGCAGTAAGCGCCATGTAGGTCAGTGAAGGATTTACGCAGGATGCAGAGGCCATGCATGCTCCATCCGTTACGAAAACATTCTTCGCGTCCCACACCTGATTGTTTTTATTCAGAACGGAATTTTTTGGATCGGTGCCCATGCGCGCGGTACCCATTTCGTGAATGCCGCGACCCGGTGTGCCATCTCCGTCTTTGCCGGTCACGTTTTTAACGCCGGCCGCTTCCAGCATTTCCATGCCATCGTTCAGCATATCCTTGCGCATGTTCAGTTCATTGGTCTTCAGTTCGCAATCGATTGCCAGCACGTTCAATCCCCACTTGTCTTTTTTCTCTTTGTCCAGCGTGACCTTGTTTTCGTGGTAGGGAAGGATTTCACCAAATCCGCCCATGCCTACTTGCCATGGTCCGGGTTCAATCAGTTCATCCTTTAATTCAACACCAATGTTGAGTTCGGGGATGTTGCGCGACCAGTTTTGACGGTCGCCTCTTCCCTGGTATCCGAATCCTCGGAGGTATTCGCGTTTTTCACCATCGAGGTTACGGAAACGTGGGATATAGAAACCGTTGGGTCGGCGACCGAAATAATATTTGTCCTCATAGCCCTCTACGGTTCCCTGAATCCGAACACCAAGGTGATGATCCATGAGGTTGTGGCCCAATTGATCACTGCTGCTTCCCAGTCCACCAGGAAACACATCCGTAGCCGAGTTCAAGAGCACCCAGGTAGAGTTCAGGGTTGATGCGTTGAGGAAAACAATTTTTGCTTTGTACTCATAGGTTTGATTCGTTTCCGCGTCAAGCACTTCCACTCCTGTTGCACGTTGTGTGTCTTTATCGTAGAGAATTTTGGTAACGATTGAAAACGGGCGCAGCGTGAGGTTGCCGGTGGCAACGGCGGCGGGGAGGGTGGACGATTGTGTGCTGAAGTATGCGCCGAATGGGCATCCCAGCGAGCATCGGTTCCGGAATTGACAGGAGGAGCGGCCGGGAAGCGCGCGCGTGATGTTTGCTGTTCTTCCGATGATGAGGTGTCGATGACCGTTGTAATGTTTACGGATTCGATCGGCAACATCTTTCTCCACACAAGTCAGGTCCATCGGAGGCATGAATTTTCCATCCGGAAGAACCGCCAATCCTTCTTTTGATCCACTGATGCCCGCAAAGGTTTCAACATAATCGTACCAGGGAGCAATGTCTTTGTATCGGATGGGCCAGTCGGTTCCAATTCCTTCTTTTGCATTGGCTTCAAAGTCGATATCGCTCCAGCGATAGGATTGCCGCCCCCACATCAGCGAGCGACCGCCAACGTGATAGCCACGGAACCAATCGAATCGCTTCACTTCCGTATACGGGCATTCGCTGTCCTTGGCCCAGTAGTCGAGGTTCAACTCACTCAGCGGATAGTCGCGTTTCAACACCGGATAGTCCTTGATCATTTGTTGTGTACGACCACCCCGATGCGGAAAATCCCAAGGATCTTTCGTTGCGTTGGGGTAATCTTTCACGTGTTCGATGTTCCTACCTCTTTCCAGCAGGATCACTTTCATCCCTTTTTCAGTGAGTTCTTTTGCAGCCCAGCCTCCGCTGATGCCCGATCCCACTACGATTGCATCAAATACATTTGATTCCGGCATTGTAAAAAATTGAAGTAGTACGAATATACGAAAGCGACCAATCCATCGAATCAAAAGAATCAATAAATTGAGGAATCATGCTGAGAGAAGGAAAACGGAACTGGAAAGAATACTTCATTGAGTTCCTCATGTTGTTTGCGGCGGTATCTCTTGGTTTTCTTGCTGAGAACTACCGCGATGAGCTGAATGAAGAAAAACAAGCCGTTGAACTGGCATATTCCCTTTATAATGATGTGTATGAAGACTCAGCGCGATTGGAAGACTTTAAAGAAACCAAGTTCAGGCAGATAGTTACCTATGATTCGCTTAGGGATTTGTTATCAACTCCCAACTGGAAGAACAAGATAGCTGATCTGTATCGCATACATACCGCGTTGATGGTGCGCCAGACTTTCTCTCCCCGTGAGGGCACCATTCAGCAATTGAAGAATTCAGGAGGACTCCGGTACTTCAAAGACACTGCTCTTGTTAACCGTATCGAGCATTATGAGGCAGCAAAACAAGTGATTCGCGTTCGCGTGGAACGCGAACAAACGCTGATGTTCAATTACCTCGACCCCCTCATCATTCGCTTCATTGATATGGATGCTATTCATAAGAATCAAACGTTTTATGGACCTGTGGTGGGGACGCCCACCAATGGCGATTATCAAAAACTTAAGCCCTATCCCGCAGATACCCGAATGCTGCACCAGGAGGAGTTTGACCCCATCTACTACCGCAATATTTTTTCGCTGTTGAATGTCAACCGGAGTACCGACTCGAGAGTGTTTGCCGGATCTGCGATTCAAAGCGCCAAAGAATTGCGTGCGTACCTTCGTGATAAGTTTGATTTTGAATGAATTTTATTATTTTCAGCAGTACAATTGATTGCTTAACCCCTTAACCCAAACGATCAACCATGAATCAAGCCATTAACGCCAACCGACTATTTTGGGGCAGTTGCTTCGCATTGATCACTACCGCATTTTCATTCAGCATTCGCGCGGGAATCCTGACGCAGTTGGGCACGGAGCTCAGCCTGGATCCTGTCCAGCTTGGATACATAAACCAGATGTGGTTCCTCGGCTTTCCCATTTCGATGATTTTCTTTGGTTTGTTTTACGCCAAGATTGGTCCCAAACTCATCATGCAAGTGGCGTTCATTGCCCACGCCATTGGGATTCTCACTACGATCTATGCCACCAACTACAACGTGTTACTCATTTCTACATTATTCATTGGGATTGGCAACGGCTGTACAGAAGCTGCCTGCAATCCGATGATTGCGGATTCGTATCAGGGACTGGAATTCAACCGACGCATGAACCGCTTTCACATGTGGTTCCCCGGCGGCATTGTACTGGGCTCGCTCATTTCACAGTTCATGACCGATGCAGCGATGCATTGGCAAACACAAATCTGGGTGATCATGCTGCCCACTGTGGTATATGCTGTGTTGTTTTGGGGACAAGGATTTCCCAAGCCCAAGGCCGATGCGAGCTCTCCGGTTGCCAGCCTGAAGGCAATGGCCAATCCGCTTTATATTTTCATGGCGTGTTGCATGGCGCTGACTGCCATATCGGAGTTTGGTCCCCAGCAATGGGTGGGCCCTATCCTCGCAAAGGCTGGAGCCAGTCCCATGCTGATTCTTGCATTGGTAACAGGACTGATGGCGGTAGGAAGGTATTTTGCTGGACCATTGATCCACAAGCTTAACACCGTTGGTGTATTATTGGGTTCTGCCGTCTTTGGCATCATCGGCATTTACATGCTCAGTACCATGAGCGATAGCATGTTGTATGTGGCTGCTGTTTTCTATGCACTGGGCATTTGTTATTTCTGGCCCAACATGTTAGGATACATCAGCGAAAACTTGCCGGAGACCGGAGCATTGGGACTTTCCATCATGGGAGGCATTGGTATGTTTTCCTCCTCCATGTTCCAACCCATCATCGGCGGATGGATCAAGGACAATAAAGTAACGGCTGAAGCAGGCGGACTCATCGGTGATGCGGCTGATTTGGCAGCGGGACAAGCAACGCTTTCCAACATGTTGATCTTCCCCGGTATTTTAATTGTTGCATTCACCCTGTTGTACATCTTTGGGAAAAAGAAAAAATACGCTTGATAAATTAATTGCATCATGAAGAGGAAATTGAGAATGGGCATGATCGGTGGAGGCAAGGGCGCTTTCATCGGTGCGATACATCGTCATGCCGCTGCATTGGATGGACTCATCGAGTTGAGTTGCGGCGCATTGAGTAGTCGGCCCGACAACGCCATCGCTTCCGGTAAAGAATTATTTCTTCCAGACGATCGCAACTATGCGAGCTACGAAGAGATGATCAAAACAGAAGCTTCGTTGCCGGCAGATAAGAAAATGGATTTTGTAGCGATTGTCACTCCAAACCACGTTCACTTCGATCCAGCTAAAATGGCGATGGAGCACGGGTTTGATGTAGTGCTCGATAAACCCATTTCGTTCACGCTTGAAGAGGCCAAAGCACTGAAAGCGATTCAAGAAAAAACAGGACGCATCCTCGCCCTCACGCATACATACTCCGGTTATCCGCTGGTGAAACATGCGCGACAAATGGTGAGCGAAGGAACTTTTGGGAACATTCGCAAGGTCTATGTAGAATACCCGCAAGGCTGGTTGAGCAAGCTATCCGAGAAAGACGGAAATGCGCAGGCGGCATGGCGAACCGATCCGACGCGCAGCGGAAAAGCAGGGTGCATGGGCGATATCGGTACACATGCGGCACATTTGGCGGAATACGTCAGCGGTCTCAGGATTTCACACGTGTGCGCCAACCTCAATATTGTTGTGGAAGGCAGAATGCTCGATGACGATGGTGATGTATTGCTGCGATTTGAAAACGGGGCATCCGGAATGCTGTTTGCTACTCAGGTTGCAGCCGGAGAAGAAAACGCCATCAAGGTGCGGGTGTATGGAGAAAAGGGTGGAGTGGAATGGTCCCAATACGACCCCAATACATTGTTGGTGAAATGGCTCGATCAACCCACGCAACTGCTCAGGGCCGGCGGAAACTATGGCGCACTCTCCTCTTTTGCCTTGCACAATTCAAGAACCCCGGGCGGCCATCCTGAGGGGTACCTTGAAGCGTTCGCCAACATCTATAAAAATTTTGCGCTTACCTGCGCTGCGCGCAACGAAGGAACTACACCAACACCCGAGATGCTCGATTTTCCCAATGTGGAAGACGGGATCCGGGGAATGGCGTTCATTGATAATGTTGTGCTTTCTTCCCAATCCAGTGTAAAATGGATTCCTCACACTATTTAAATGAATTGAAGAATAATGAAAACGATTAAAGGTCCCGCTATTTTCCTGGCGCAGTTCATGGGCGATCAAGCACCGTTCAACGACCTCTCCTCCATTTGCAAGTGGGCCGCCTCGCTGGGGTTTGTCGGCGCGCAACTCCCTTCCTGGGACTCCCGGTGCATCGACCTCCAAAAGGCAGCCGAAAGCAAAACCTATGCCGATGAAGTAAAAGGCATCGTGGAAGAAGCCGGATTACAGATCACGGAGCTATCCACCCATCTTCAAGGTCAGCTAGTTGCCGTACACCCCGCTTACGATGAACTTTTTGATGGATTTGCCCCCGAAAGTGCAAGAGGAAACAGCAAAGCCCGAACCGAATGGGCCGTCCAACAGCTGAAATATGCGGCGAAAGCATCTGCTAATCTCCGCATTGATGCTCATGCGACCTTCAGTGGAGCCTTGTTGTGGCATACGGTGTATCCATGGCCCCAGCGACCAGCGGGGTTGGTCGAAACTGGGTTCACGGAACTTGCAAAACGCTGGTTGCCCATTCTCAATGAATTCGATGCCCATGGGGTTGACCTCTGCTACGAGATCCATCCGGGTGAGGATTTGCACGATGGGATCAGTTATGAGATTTTTTTGGAAAAAACCGGCAATCACAAGCGGGCCTGTTTATTGTATGACCCGAGCCACTTTGTTTTACAATGCCTCGATTACCTGAGTTATATCGACCATTACCATGAGCGCATCAAGATGTTCCATGTGAAGGATGCCGAATTCAATCCCACGGGCAAACAGGGGGTTTATGGCGGATACCAGGGATGGGTGAACAGGGCGGGAAGGTTCCGTTCGTTGGGAGATGGTCAGGTGGACTTCTCTTCAATTTTCAGCAAGCTGGCCGCATACGATTACAGTGGATGGGCCGTGATGGAGTGGGAATGCGCACTCAAGCACCCGGAGGATGGCGCGCGTGAGGGAGCCGTTTTCATTAAGGACAAGATCATTCGCGTTACCGAAAAAGCATTTGATGATTTTGCCGGTACAGGAAGCAATGAAGCATTCAACAAGCGTATCTTAGGGATTCAATAATTATAAAACAACACGTGAAAATGAAAAAGTTATTGTTCAGCATGATGATCACTGCAGGCCTGGTTGCGTGTGGTGGTGGAGAAACTCCAACTGAAGAAACAAAACCCATCAGCAATTCAACTGAAGAGCCGGCAGCAGCTCCGGTTGCAGAAGCACCTGTTGCAAAAAAAGACGGGAAGGCATTGATTGAAGCATCGGACTGCAGGACCTGTCACAAAGACGACACCAAATTGATTGGTCCCGCGTACATGGATGTTGCAAAAAAATACGAGAACACTTCTGATAATGTAAAAATGCTGGCAGGAAAAATTTTGAAAGGTGGACAAGGCAACTGGGGCGAGATTCCCATGGCGGGTCATCCCAACCTCAGTGAGGAAGATGCCTCAGCGATGGTAGAGTATATTCTTTCCATGAAAAAATAGTTCATATGAAATCCATAGCAACGATTGCCCTTGCCGTTTTGTTTTTTTCTTTTCAGCTTCCATTCGCCCATGATCCAACAGAAGATCCTGCTGCGAAAAAAGGGTGGAAGAAATTATTTGATGGTAAATCAACAAAAGGCTGGCACATTTATCGCGGAGAGGCAACAGGTGAGTTTTGGAAAGTAGAAGACGGCATGTTGGTTTTTGATCCTGTATTGGACAAGAGCAGCACGGTCAAGAAAGGAGGCGACCTCACCACGGACGCTGAATACGAAAATTACCACTTCAGTGTAGAGTGGAAAATATCCGAAGGCGGCAACAGCGGGATCATTTTTGGAGTAAAGGAAGATTCCATGTACAAGAAGTCGTATTTGACTGGCATGGAAATGCAGGTGCTCGATAACGAACGTCACCCTGACGCCAAAATCATCAAGCACCGTGCGGGTGATTTATATGATTTGATTTCGTGCAGCAAGGAAACGGTAAAGCCTGCTGGTGAATGGAACAAAGCGGAGATGATTTATGCCAACAATGAAATCAAGCTGTATTTGAACGGGGAGATGGTCGTTTCAACGCCTGTTGGCGATGAAAAATGGGATTCCATGATCAAGGGAAGCAAGTTCAAGTCCATGCCCGGGTTCGGAAAATTCAGAAAAGGACGCATCACCCTGCAGGATCATGGCAATAAAGTCTGGTTCAGGGACATCAAGATCAAAGAATTGTAGAAACCATTAGCAAAATCTTCAACACCGCAATGTTGCGGCAAAATTTCCGTCTAAATTTGTGGCCTCCTCCCTCGGGGGCCACATCCATTTTATAAAAAACAACGAATGAAGCGCAAAGCAGTTTGTGGATTAGCAATTGCCTTGATCTGTTCCACTCTGGTGCAAGCACAAAACCGGATTTTGGTTTTTTCAAAGACCGCGGGGTTTCGGCACAGTTCGATACCGGTGGGACAAAAAGCCATCATGCAGATGGGGAAGGACAATGGCTTTTTGGTCGACACCACTGAACAAGCCAGTATGTTTTCAGATGAGCAACTCAAAAAATACAATGCGGTGGTGTTCCTCAGTGCAACCGGTGATGTATTGAACCATGTGCAGCAGGCGGCGTTTGAACGGTATATTCAATCCGGTGGTGGATACGTTGGTGTGCATGCGGCAACGGATTGCGAGTACTTCTGGCCCTGGTACGGAAAACTATCCGGAGCCTATTTTAAAAGTCACCCCCGCAATCAAAAGGCGAAACTGGTTGTCAGCGATCGCACGCACATCAGCACAAAGCATTTGCCGGAGACCTGGGAGCGGGTGGACGAGTGGTATAATTTCAAAAAAGTTCCGGATCACGTCAAGGTGTTGATCTCCATTGATGAGTCGTCTTATCAGGGCGGAGAGAATGGCGCGAACCATCCCATGGCCTGGTACCATGAATTTGATGGAGGCCGTGCGTTTTACACGGAGCTTGGTCACACCAACGAATCGTTTTCTGAACCGGAATACCTCAAGCATTTGCTCGGGGGCATACAGTATGCCATTGGAAATGGAATCAAGCCCGATTATACAAAGGCGCGCACATTGAATGTTCCGGAAGAAGATCGGTTTACCAAAAATGTTTTGGCCGGAGGAGGATTTGATGAGCCTACGGAGTTAGCAGTATTGCCCAATCTTGATATTGTAGTGGTAGAGCGCAAGGGGGGAGTACATTATTATAATAGTACAACGAAGAAAATCACACAGATTGCCAAGCTCGATGTATATCACAAGTCGGGTGTAGCCGGAGTGAATGCTGAAGAAGGATTGATGGGGGTAACGGCTGATCCGGATTTTGCGACCAATAATTATATCTATATGTATTATGCCCCGATCGACTCATCCGAGTGGGTGAATCGTTTATCGAGGTTTGTTTTGAAGAACGGGGTATTGGATCTGAAGAGCGAGAAAAAAATTCTGGATGTTGGGTCCACACGCAAGATTTGTTGTCACACTGGCGGGTCATTGACGTTTGGCAGGGGGCGGGAATTGTTTTTATCCACGGGCGATAACTCCACTCCGTTCAACCAGACCAAGTCCACCTACAAGCTAGACGGTGCTGGTCCGATGGACAACCGGGAAGGGTTTGAGCAATGGGATGCACGCAGGAGTTCTTCGAACACAAATGATTTAAGGGGAAAGGTGATTCGAATTGTGGTGAATGCCGATGGCAGTTATGCTATCCCTGAAGGAAATCTGTTTGCTCCCGGAACACCGAAGACGCGTCCGGAGATTTATGCGATGGGTACCCGAAATTCATACCGCATTTCAGTCGATAAGAAAAACGGCTACCTCTACTGGGGCGATGTGGGTCCCGATGCACGCGAAGACGATCCAGCGACCAAAGGTCCACGCGGATACGACGAACTGAATCAGGCGAAGAAGGCAGGATATTTTGGATGGCCTTTGTTCATCGGGAATAATTATCCATATCGTCAATTCGATTATGCTACTGGAACGGCAGGAGAATTCTTTGATCCGAAGAAACCCATGAATCTTTCGAAGAACAATACGGGATTGACAGAATTACCGCCGGTCAGTCCGGCCTTCATTTGGTATCCGTATGCGGCATCCGCTGAATTTCCGGAAGTAGGAACCGGTGGACGAAATGCGATGGCGGGACCTATTTATTATTCTGACATGTATCCCAAATCAACTCGCTTTCCAGAATACTATGACGGCAAGATGATGTTTTACGAGTGGATGCGTGGATGGATCAAGATGGTGACGCTCGATAAAGAGGGCAATTATGAAAAGATGGAGCCGTTTATTCCGCACATCAAGTTTGCCAATGCGATTGATATTGAAATGGGCCCAGATGGTCGTTTGTATGTATTGGAATACGGAACCGGATGGTTTTCAAAAAATGCAGATGCAGCATTATCGCGCATTGAATACAACGCCGGTAATCGTCCCCCTAAAACCAACATCACATTGAACAAGCGCACAGGAGCTTTGCCCTTTACGGTAAAAGCCAGTGCGGCAGGAACGGTGGATCCGGATAAAGATCCGGTTACCTATGTTTGGCACTTTGGGAATGCACTTGTAAAAACAGGAGCGGCTTCTTCTGCCTCATTCACATTCACCAAAGCAGGGGAATACAGCATTTATGTTGAGGCAAAAGATAACAAGGGCGCCACCACACACAGCCAGGTGTTGAAAGTGTATGCAGGGAATGAGGAGCCGGTCGTGCGCGTGAATGATGAGCAGAACAATACGTTCTATTTTCCCGGGAAGCCTGTGCCGTATGCTGTTTCGGTGAAAGATAAAGAAGACGGCTCCACAGAAAAAGGAGGAATTGATCCCAAGTCCATTTTCGTGAAAGTGGATTATTTATCAAGTCCCGATCGTGCACAGGTGATGGGCCATCAGATCATCACGGCAGCGATGGAAGGCAAGAACCTTGCTGCAACGCTGGATTGTAAGGTGTGCCACAAGGAGGCAGAAAAATCAATTGGGCCATCGTACAAAGCGGTTTCGGAAAAATATGCCAAGGATACAAAAGCCAAAGTGTATTTAACGAACAAGATCATCAAAGGCGGTGGTGGCGTATGGGGGGAGACGGTGATGGCTGCGCATCCTGATCTCAAGCAATCGGATGCCGAGATGATCGTTGATTATATCCTCGGGCTGAACAAAAAAGAGGCACCGTCCTTGCCTGCAAAGGGAAGCATCACGCCCACCGATAAGGACCTGGGCAATGGTAATCTCTTGCAGATTACGGCAACGTATACGGACAAAGGGGCAACCGGTATTCGTCCTCAAAGCGGAGTAGGAGTATTGACGTTGAGGAGTCCCATCATCAAAGTCGAAACTGCAACAACCATGACGGCAATGAACATTGTAGAGTTTGGCAGCAGGAAGCTTGCGGTGTTGGGTGAGGGAGCAGTCGGCAGTCTTTCATTCGACGAAGTAAGCCTTCGTCACGTCAATGCACTTGAGTTGAATTATTCCATGCGCACCACTCCCAGTCGCGGATTCACCGTAAGCTGGCACGCCAACGACATCAATGGGTTGAAATTGGGAGAAGTGAAGTTTGATCCTTCCAGTGATATCAAGCAAAACAAGGTAACGGTCCCGTTGACAGGCATCCCTGCAGGAGTGATTCGGTTGGTGATGAAAGTAGAGAAAGCCGATGCGAAAGAGACCGGGAACCTGGCGATCAGTTCTTTCCGACTCTTGGTTGCGCAATAAGATTGACGGTCGTCGTCAGCACAATAATTAGAAGGCCACCAAATTCCCGGGCATTTTCGATCCAGGGTTTGGTGGCCTTCATGCTTTGTACAAGATTTTCTGCATTGTATTTATTGAACCAATCCATTGCACCATCGGTTTCGATCAGCAGTTTAATCCCATAGATGGTGCTGAATGCAAGGATTCCCCAGTGAGAGAATGCATCGAATCTTCCGCGTGCGTTCAGAAAACTGGTCAGTGCAACTACTCCATAGATGGGAATCCAGATATAGGAATCCGGATCATTGATTTGGAGCAAGGCAAAAACCAGATAGATGCCGGCAAAGGCATAATTGAAGGGTTTCATGGCAGGTCGACTTACAAGTAGTTCACCAGGTTCGACTTAATGTGCCCAATACTTTTTGCAATGCTGTCGAAGGGGGAGCCGGGGCAAACATCCTGTTCAACAAAGAAATGTTTCATCCCGGATGCTTTTGCGTTTTTGAAAATTGTTGCGAAATCAATCTGACCGCTGCCCACTTCGATGAAATTTCTTTTTGGAGTGGTGTCCATGTCTTTCACGTGCCACAGTGCGATGCGTCCCTTGTGTTTCGCGAAGAGATCGACCGGTTGTTGATTGGCGATGGTGGCCCAGTACAAATCCAGTTCAATGGTGACCAGTTTTGCATCGGTTTCTTTGGTGAGGATATCGAATGGAAGTTGTCCCCCCAGCTCTTGAAATTCAAATTCATGGTTATGGTAGCCGAGTTGGATGCCTGCTTTTTTGCAGAGTTCTCCCGCTTTGTTGAGGCCGGCTGCAATTTTTTTATAATCGTCGATTGACTTTCGTTCTTCCGGCATGAGGTAGGCAACGATCATGTACTGTTGACCGATTGCCTTTGCGTCTTCCACTGCTTTTTCCCAGCCGTTCAGGATGGTGCCGGGTACTTGTCGGTTGCCAAAGTTTCCATACATATAATGTCCGGAAGGAGCGGTGAGTCCCAGGTCGCCCAACAACGATTTGTATTCTGCCGGACTCATCCCAAAAAATTTACCGTTGTAGCCAAAGTTTTCTACTTCACCGAATCCCAGCTCTGCCACTTTTTTGATGGAACCTTTCGCGTCTTTGCTGATTTCATTTCGGATCGTGTAGAGCTGAACGCCTATTTTTTTATTCTTCACGTCGTGAGCGAAAGCAGCTGCATCGTTGACCATCATGGATCCTGCGGTGATCCAGGCCATTTGTTTGAGGACTTCTCTTCTGTTGATCATGGTGGATTGATTTATGATTTGATCTTATTCAAGATTACGGGAATTTCTTTTTCCTCATCGGTGTACATCAACAGCTGCCGGTTAGCCGCAAACAAAAAGATAGACGGGTATTTTCTGGGAAGAAATTTTCCGATGAATTGATTTTGCGTATCGGACAGCAGGGTACAATTTTTTTTTGCAATGAGCTGTGGTCCGAAGTTGTTCAAGAACCCCATCACCTCTGCTTTCGGGTCTTTTGTAATCAAATAAATAGAGATGTTGTCGAGTTGCTTGTGTTGTTCATTGAATTCCGTGATGGCCATCATGCAATGCGGACATTCCGTATCGAAAAAAACAAACAGTGTTTTTTTCCCGGCAGGTACCTGCTTCCCAGTGATCGCAGCACCGTTATCCATTCGCTTGAATGAAAAATCAGGAATTGCCCGAACCTGAGCGTTGCTTTGCAGCACACCCGCAAGCATAGCCCATAAAAAAAATTGCTTCATGCGTCATTTTGTTGATGCAGTTTACTTCATTTTCTCAACAGATGCGGCTCCTCGCATCTAAAACGATTGAATATTTTCTATTTTCTTATTTCCATGCAGCGCATCCGGTTTTTGATGTGTCTTTCGGGGGCAACCGATCAAGTTGAAGCTCTTTGTGTAAGCATTACACATTAATTAAAAAGTCTTGAACTTTTTGTTAATTGTTGTAAAATTTTTTTCTAATTTTCCACCTGTTATCAACCGAAAACGATTGAGAACGCATTGCCAACGAACTAAACAACCAAACAACCTGCTTAATTATAAACCCCAATTATTCACTTTAAACAACTACTGCATGAAAAGAGTGCTTGCTTTTTCTGCCAGGAAGGGTATGCTGATGCTCCTGATGGTGCTTTCGGTTACTGTTTCCTTTGCACAGAAAAAAGTTACCGGTAAGGTTACCGGTGGTGACACAGGTGGAGGTCTTTCTGGCGCCACTGTAAAAGTCAAAGGATCGTCGACAGCCGTTTCAACCGGTGCCGATGGTTCTTATTCTATTAATGTTCCCGGCGACAACTCCTCTTTGGAGGTTTCGTTCGTGGGATATGACGCCACGGAAGTCAGAGTAGGATCACAAGCCGTGATCAATGTGGTGCTTCAGGCATCATCTTCTGCGCTTCAGGCTGTTGTCGTAACAGGATATGGCTCCCAGGAAAGAAGGAGCATTACCGGTTCGGTAGCAGTAGTAGACACCAAGGAAATGACCAAGTTTGCTGCATCCAACATTGCGGATCAGCTGCAGGGTAAAGTTCCAGGTGTACAAATGTCAACTTCCGGCGATCCCGGTTCAGCTGCATTTGTGCGTATCCGCGGTATCGGTACCATCAACAACAACGAGCCACTTTATGTGATCGATGGGGTACCTGTACAAAACGAATCCAACATCAACTTCCTTAACCCGAACGACATTGAGTCCATTCAGGTATTGAAAGATGCGGCATCTGCTTCTATTTATGGTTCACGTGCTGCAAACGGTGTAATTGTGATCACCACTAAGAAGGGTAAGAGCGGTGCATCTAAACTTTCTTTGGACGTGTTCTATGGTTCTCAATCTCCAGCAAAGATTCCTGAGCTGTTGAGTCCTGCGCAGCACCTTGAAGTACAACAGAAACTGGCTTCCGGTCAGGGCATTCCCTTTACTTCAAATACATTCATCAATCAAGGTGGAAAATGGATTTTCCCTGACTACGTTGTACGCGGTCTGGGTGGTTTCCTTGCAGGAAATCCTGCAGTTGATCCTGCGAAATACAATTTGAACCTTGACCCAACAGGCGGCGGTGTAGGGGATTACCTCATCCTCCAAACCAACAAAGCGGGTACCAACTGGTTCAAAGAAGTATTTAGGCCTGCTCCCATGAAGAACATTCAATTGTCTGCTTCAGGTGGTAACGACAAGGGTAACTACTTCTTCTCTGGTAACGTATATGACCATACTGGTATCATGCTTAACAACGACTACAAGCGTTATCAAATGCGTGTCAATACCAATTATAATATTGGTAAGCGCATCCGTGTAGGTGAGAGTGTGAACATCGCATACCAAACTACTCGTGCTTCAATGGGTAATCCAAACGAAGGATCACCATTGATCAATGCGTATGGTGTACCAGCATTGGTGCCTGTATATGATATCAAAGGCAACTATGCTTCTCCTGCAGGTTTTGGTTCTGCACTTTCCAACGTCGTTGCTGACTTGGATAGGGCTCGTCAAAATAACGGTGGACATAGCTTCCGCATCACCGGTAACGCCTTTGGCGAAATTGATCTGACTGATTATCTGACTTGGAAAACATCCTATGGTCTGGATTACAACAGTGGTCCTGGTCAAGGTTATGGTGCTCGTCGTTATGAAGCGGTGGAGGGTAATACCAACCCTAACTCACTTGGAAATTCCTATTTCCTGAACAGGAACTGGGTATTCTTCTCTACATTGTCATTTAAGAAAAACTTCGGTGACCACAGAGTAAGCGCTCTTGCTGGTTATGAGGCGAAGCAGACCTATTACGAAGGATTCAATGCCGGCGGTTCTCAGTTGGCATTCGACAACTACAATTTCCGTCTCCTTCAGAACGTGAACCCTGCTACCTTCTATATGAGCAGCTACAGAGGCGAGCACAATGTGGTATCTCAGTTTGCGACTGCAAACTATGGATACAACGACAAGTATTTGTTCTCTGCAACCGTTCGTCGTGATGGTTCTTCTCGCTTCATCCAAAACAAATATGGTATTTTCCCATCTGCGAGTGTGGGCTGGAGATTATCCAAAGAAAGCTTCATGGATAACGTAAGCTTCATCAACGACTTGAAACTGAGAGCATCTTATGGTATTCTCGGTAACAACGAGGTGGGTGGTGATTATCCTGGCTATTCTAATTTCGGTACTTCTCTGGGTACAGCCAACTACGATATCCGCGGTACTGGTAACAGTAACGTGACTGGTTTCGAGCAAACTTCAACCGGTAACCCCAATTTGAAGTGGGAAACTTCAGTGGTAACCAACGTTGGTTTTGATGCGAGCCTGGCCGGTGGCTGGAATGTTATGTTGGAGTGGTACAAGCGCGATACCCGCGATATGATCTACAACGTGGAGCTTCCTCTGGAGCTGGGTGCGGTAGGTCGTCAGGCACAAAACATTGGCCAGATGACCAACACCGGGTTCGATTTCGCAGTAGGATACAGCAAGCGTGTAAACCGTGACCTCAGCTTCAATGTGAACCTGACCGGTTCTACCCTGAAGAACGAAGTAGTTAAATTGGAAGCCAACCAAAACACCTTCATCCGCTCTGGCGGAACCAGGATTGGTGACGTTACCTATACCAAAGCAGGTCTTCCTATTTCACAATATTATGGTTATGTTCAGCAAGGCCTCTGGGCTTCTGAAGCGGACATCACACGTATCCTCAAGACCGACAGGGGTGATGCGAAAGTGGGACGCTTCCGTTATGCTGACTTGAACAACGACGGTAAGATCGACAACAACGACGAAACGTACCTGGGTAGCCCAATACCAAAATTGCTGTTGGGTCTGAACCTGACTGCCAATTACAAGAACTGGGATTTCACTGCATACATCAGTGGTACCTATGGCAACCAGTTGTTCAACTATGTGAAGTATTGGACGCACTTCAACGCCTTCCAGCGTAATCGCGCGGCTGTATACTTGACTGAAGCTGGTAAGACGCTACCCGTTATCGATGGTGGCGACAACTACAGCTCACAGCGGAACAGCTACTATGTTGAAAGCGGTTCATTCACTCGATTGAGGAACCTCCAAGTGGGCTACTCTCTGGACAACGCAACGCTTAAGAAATTGGGCCTTGGTCGCTTCAGGATTTATGCTCAGGGACAAAACCTTTTCACCCTCACGAAATACTCTGGATTGGATCCTGATGTGACTGTTTCGAACATCACAGAAGGCTTTAACAGCCAGCGCGACCTTTCACTGGGTCTTGACAACGGCCGTTACCCAATTGCCCGTTCTGTTATCGTGGGTCTAAATGTTGAGTTCTAAAACCACCAAATGCTTAAACAATCGTTTGAACTTAATAAAACCTTCCCTAGTTTTATTTGTTATTCGGTGAAAAGCAAAATGTAAAAAATAAGAAAAATGAGAAAGAATATCATGCAAAAATTGGCGGTGCTCGGCATTCTGGCCATCGTCGTCTACAGTTGCGCTAAAGATTTTCTTGAAACACAGCCCTATGGAAGTGTGAACAACGAACTTCTTGCAACTTCTTCGAAAGGTGCGAACGCGCTCCTTATCGCAGCGTATTCCAACATGGATGGTTTCTCTGGCTGGGACAACGGTACACCTTGGGGTGGCGCTGCTTCCAACTGGACATTCGGAAGCATTGCCGGTGGTGATGCCTACAAAGGTTCAGAAGCCGGTGACCAGCCTGATATCACTCCACTGGAGCGCCACAATGTGGACGCCAATAATCCTTATCTAGAAGGAAAGTGGAGAAACTATTATGACGGTATCTCAAGGGTAAACCAAGCCATCAAGGCCTTCACTGCACTGAAAGAGATCTCTGCAACTGAGAAGACCACCCGTCTTGCAGAAGCAAAATTCCTGCGTGCATGGTTCCACTACGACCTTTGGAGAATTTTCAGAAACATCCCTTTTATTGATGAATCATTGGAAGATGTGCGTATCGGTAATACTGCAAACGCACTTCCTAAAATTCAGGCTGACCTCCAAGCGGCAATCGCTGGTCTCCCTGTTACTCAATCAGAAGTAGGCCGCGCTACCAAGGGTGCTGCTCAAGCAGTTCTTGGAAACACTTTACTGTGGGAAAAGAAGTGGGGTGAAGCTAAAGCGCAGTTTGATGCAGTTGTAAACTCTGGTCGCTATGCATTGGCTCCAAAGTACCACGATAACTTCAACGCGGCTACCCGTAATAATAAAGAAGGTGTATTGGAAGTACAGCAGTCAGTTAATGACGGTACTACCGATAACGGTAACAACGGTGACGTGTTGAACTTCCCATACAACGGCGGTCCTGCAGGTTGCTGCGGATTCCACCAGCCTTCTCAGGATCTGGTGAACGCCTTCCAGGTTGACGCAAACGGTCTTCCTTTGTTGGATACCTATAGCGCAACCAATGTAACCAATGATGATGGAATCGCATTTAACGCTCCTTTCACTCCTCATCGCGGTTTATTGGATCCTCGTTTGGACTGGACCGTTGGTCGCCGCGGTATTCCTTATCTCGACTGGGGTAAACACCCGGGTTCTAGCTGGATTCGTGATCAATCCTATGGTGGTCCTTATGCTCCAATCAAGAACACACACTACAAAGCTCAGGAAGGTTCACTCACTACTTCTTCAGGCTGGACTTCTGGTTACAACGCGAACAATTTGAAACTCATTCGCTATTCAGACGTTCTCCTTCAGCTGGCTGAAGCAGAGGTAGAATTGAATAACCTGGAAAGAGCCCGTGCATTGGTAAATCAAGTGCGTCAGCGTGCTGCAAACCCCGATGGAGTAGTAAGAGATGGCGGAAATCCTGCTGCAAACTACAAAGTCGGTCTTTACACTGCCGCATGGACTGATCAGGGCGTTGCAAGAAAGGCAGTTCGTTTCGAGCGCCGCGTTGAATTGGGTATGGAAGGACATCGTTTCTTCGACATCGTTCGTTGGGGTGTAGCCGCTCAAGAGAAAAATGCTTACTTCGCAAAAGAAAGAGCAAAAAGAACTTACCTGACAGGCGCCAACTTTACTGCAGGAAAGAACGAAGTATTCCCTCTTCCTCAAAAGGCTATTACACAGAGTGCTAAAGACGGTACTCCGACCTTGAAGCAAAATGCTGGTTACTAATCTTAACTAGTCAACGTATAAAGGGCTACACATTTTTGTGTAGCCTTTTTTTATTTATATACTCCTTGATGCATAGCGGTAAAGGAGGTAAATTTACCTATCCAAAAGAATATGTGTTTATGTTGAAGAGGATAGCTTCTTTGTCTCTTTTTCTATTTGTAATTTGCTCTTGTAAGCAAGAGGAAACTCTATTCAAAAGAGTTAATGCAAAGAAATCTGGAATTGATTTTGTCAATACCATTACAATCAACGATACCATTAATATTCTCGAAAACGAGTTCACCTATAATGGTGCAGGGGTTGCGGTAGGGGATTTAAATGGTGATGGACTCCAAGATGTTTATTTTGCCGGCAATCAGGTTCCCAATAAGCTCTACCTCAACAAGGGGGATTTAACGTTTCAAGAAGTAACGGATGTTGCGGGTGCACAAAAGAAAACAGGGCAGTGGTCATCGGGGGTAACGTTTGTCGACCTCAATGCCGACGGCAAGCAAGACATCTACGTTTGCAATACCATGATCAAAGACAGTCTCCTGCTGCGTGATCTTTTATTTGTGAACCAGGGAAACGACGAAAAAGGCATTCCTCACTTCAAAGAGATGGGAGAAGAATATGGTATCAAAGACGATACCCATAATTCCATCACTACTTTTTTTGATTATGATCTCGATGGCGACCTGGATATGTTTGTCGCAGTGAACTTCATCGATATGCAATACCCGAATCAATTTCTTTCGGATGATCAACGGAGAGGAAAGGGTTCTGCGACAAAAGATCTCCTGTTTAGAAATGATTATGATAGCACTGTTGGCCACGCTGTATTTACTGATGTTTCAGAAGCCGCAGGAATTGAATGGGGCGGCTACAGCCACTCCGCACTCATCCATGATTTCAATAAAGACGGATACCCCGATATCTATGTTGCAAATGATTACCTCAGCAACGACATCATCTATATCAATAATAAAAACGGCACTTTTTCCAATAAGATTGATGAGATGTTCAAGCACCAATCGTACTCTTCGATGGGAAGCGACGTGGCGGATATCAACAACGATGGAGAAGATGATCTCTTTGCAGTAGAAATGTTACCCACCGAAAATAAACGGAAGAAGGTAAACATGAATGCGAATAATTACAATCACTACCTGTTCACTGAACAATACCAGTACGGGTATCAGTTTGTGCGCAATACGTTTCAGGTCTATCAAGGGATGAATCCCAAAACACAGCTGCCTCTTTTCAGCGATGTGGCATTCATTGCGGGGGTTGAGGCAACCGACTGGAGCTGGTCTCCTCTGCTGGCCGATTTTGATAATGATGGATACCGCGATTTGCTCATTACCAATGGCTTTCCAAAAGACATCATTGATCATGATTTTGGCGCCTTTCGGCGCAGCATCAGCAGCAGTCTGATTACTCGTGCAGAATTGCTGGGTATGATTCCCGAGGTAAAAATTCCCAACTTTATTTTTCGCAACGAACGCAACCTGAAATTTTCAGATGTATCAAAGGAATGGGGAATCAGCCTCCCCAGTTTTACCAACGGCACTGCCTATGCAGATTTTGATAACGATGGCGATCTGGACATCGTAACCAACAACATCGATGATCCTGCATTTCTTTTTGAAAATACTCTTTACGATTCAAACGAAAAAAACCCATCCTCTCCCAACTACTTGAGGGTTTCGCTGGATGGCCCCACGCATAATCCTCATGGATATGGCGCGGTAGTGAACATCTGGTACACCGGGCAACAACAGGTTGCCGAAAGTCATTGTGTGAGGGGGTATTTGTCCAAATCAGAAGCCTACTTGCATTTTGGATTGGGAACAACCACAGCAATTGATTCACTTCAGATCATATGGCCCGGTGGTAGAAGTCAGCGCATACAAAAGCAAACCGTCAATCAGGTCATTACCCTGCATTATGCGGATGCGGCATCAGTACCAGTTTCTCTTCCCGTTTTTAGTCCCTTTATGACAGAGGTGAGTCCCGCCGACTTTGGAATACAGTACCAGCATCAGGAAAATGATTTCATCGATTTTAATTTACAAAAAACCCTTCCTCATAAGTTTTCTCAATATGGTCCGGCCATTGCAGTTGGTGATGTTAACGGAGATGGATTGGACGATATGGTATTGTCGAGTTCCAGTCGTTTTCAGGGACCAACATTGCTTTGCCAGCTTGCCAACGGAAAATTTTCGCAAAAGACGCTCCCGTTTAAGTCCTCCGATCAAATGAAGGAGGAAGATATGGGACTCCTTCTCTTTGATGCAGAAGGCGATGGAGACAATGATCTTTATATTGTTCGCGGCAGCTATCAGCACGATCCGGAATCTCCGCTCTATCAGGATATATTGTGTGAGAACGATGGAAAAGGAAATTTCAAGATAGTCGCTGGAGCGCTTCCTCCCATTACGGCGTCCGGACAAAATGTAAAAGCAGCGGATATGGATGGGGATGGCGACCTCGATTTGTTTGTCGGTGGAAGAGTCGCTCCAAAAGCCTATCCCAAACCCGGTCGCTCATACTTATTCAGAAATGATTCCCAATCCGGTTCGATTCGGTTTACTGATGTGACTGCTCAATTGTCAAAAGAATTATCCGAAGTGGGATTGGTGAGCGATGCGGTATGGACTGATTTTGATGGTGATGGTAAACAGGATCTCTTGCTGGCATGCGAATGGAGCCCGCTGATTTTTTTACGCAATACGGGGTCTGGTTTTTCGCGCGTAGATCCTCAAGGGACAAAAAATGCGCTGGGATGGTGGACCAGCCTTTTGGCGGTTGATATGGATCAGGATGGCGACATGGATTATGTTGCGGGGAATTTTGGACTGAACCAGTATTTTAAATGCTCATCCGGAGAACCACTGCGCATCTATTCCAAAGACTTTGATCAGAACGGGTCATATGATGCTTTCATTTCTTGTTACTTCCCGGATTCAACCGGAACGAAGCGGGAATATTTTTTCCATAGCAAGGACGATATGCAGAAGCAGCTGATTTTAATCCGGCGCAAGTTTGAATACTACGCTGATTTTGGTCGCGCTACTGTAAAAGATGTATTTACTCCTGAAGAGATGAAAGGTGTTTCTATACTGTCCGCTAACTTCATGAAAAGTGTTTGGATCGAAAATGTGGGGAAAGGAGAATTCACGCTGCATGATCTTCCCAATGAAGCACAACTGGCGCCATTGTATGGGATGCAGTCCACTGACCTCAACGATGACGGCTTACCTGACCTTCTGATCATTGGGAATGATTATGGAATGGAAACCGGTCAAGGTCGCGCGGATGCGCTGAACGGACTGGCACTCCTTAACAATGGGAACAAGGGATTCGTCCCGTTGAATTTTGAGCACTCCGGATTTCTTGTACCCGGCGATGCCCGTGCACTGGCAGATGTGTCCATTAACGGATCCTTGTACTGGGTAGCCACCCAAAACAGAAAAGCATTGACATTCTTCCGCAAACAAGGAGCCGACCAACCTCATTTTACCGTTACACGCAGCGAAACAAGTGGGCAGTTTAATTTTGGCAATGGAAGAAAACAAAAACTGGAATTCATGGAAGGGTCTTCCTTTCTCTCTCAAAAAAGCCATACCTATCGGATTCCCAAAGGAGTAATATCCATACAGCTCAAGGACGGAAAAGGAAATACCACCCGAACCGTAAATGATCCACGATGAAAAAATATTCTTTCTTACTCTTTTCACTTCTGGGTATTCTTTATTTCGCATGTACTGCTCCAAAGGAATCATCCTTGAAACGCGAAGAACTTCCGCATCAGTTGATTAAAAAACTGACGAATATAATTGTCGTCGATATATTTTCTCCACCCGTTGCCAGTCGCATTTACGCCAACACATCAGTAGCGCTGTATGAAGCCATTCGCTTTCAACAGGAGGGAGCCCCTTATATCGCACAGCGGTTAAAGGGGTTTGGTAAAATGCCAGAACCAGAAAGGGGGGTAGCCTATGATTTTTCAATTGCTGCCATTCAGTCTTTTTGTGAAACAGCAAAGAAGGTTACCTTCTCTGCTCCTGAAATAACAAAGTACCAGGATTCCATGATTGGTCGTTATGCAGAGGGACTGGAAAAGGAAGTGGTTCAGCGCTCCATAGCGTTTGGTCAGGCTATTGCAGATGTTGTTGCCAAGCGGCTTGGTTCAGATCAATACAAAGAGACCAGGGGGTATGATCGGTTTGAGGTGAGGACAGATGATCAATCGCGTTGGGTGCCAACGTTGCCGGATTATGCAGACGGACTCGAACCGCATTGGCCAAAAATGCTGACCATGGCTTTGGATACTTCCAGTCAGATCGAGGCAGACGCCTATCCTGCATACAGCGAAGACACTTCATCCGTCTTCTTTAAAGAATTAAAAGAGGTGTATACCCTTTCAAAAGAAAGATCAGAAGAACAAACCGACATTGCGCTGTTCTGGGACGATAATCCATTTGTATCTCAACACAAAGGACACGTCATGTTTCAAGATAAAAAAATGACTCCTCCGGGCCACTGGATGGCTATTACGCAAAAGGCGTGCAAGATGAAGCAAAGCGATGCTGTTTCATCTGCAAAAGCCTACGCATATGCTGCTATATCCATGTACGATGGATTCATCTCCTGCTGGTATATAAAATATTCAACGGTCCGGATTCGTCCACAAACCGCTGTACAACGTTTGATCGAACCCCAGTGGGTTTCGTTCATTCAAACCCCTCCGTTTCCAGAATACACATCCGGACACAGCACCATTTCTTCAGCAGCAGCTGAAATGCTTACCCATCTTTTTGGAGACAATGTGGCATTCACCGATTCTTCTGAGCTGGAATATAATTTGCCTATACGATCGTTCACTTCATTCCGACAGGCTGCTTCAGAGGCTTCTATCAGTCGCGTTTACGGCGGCATCCACTACCGTTCCGGATGCGAAAACGGGACCAAACAGGGTAAAAAGATTACAGAAAAAATACTGGCAAAACTGGAGGATTAATCCAAACGCTCAATGCGTGCAATCTTCTTTATGGCAATGATTGGCCTGCTGACATTGGCGATAGTTGATGTAATGTGCGGATATAATCATGGCTACTCCCGGTATCAGAAACCATAGTTGATAGACATGAAGCACTTGCTTGAGCAATAAGAGGGCCATGCCTCCCAAAAAAATTACGATGGGAAGCCTGTTATGATGGTGACGCTTGAATCCATGATTGAGCGAATAGAGTCCGATGCCAGCGGCCAGCAGGATCATGAATACCTCAAACCAAATGTTATTGATGATGTTCACCCCCAGAATGGGTAAACTGGTCATCAACAACGGCAACAGGGCACAGTGAATGGCGCAGGCGACCGAAGCGGCTATACCCAGGGCATCGTAGTTGATTTTGAACATAAAAGGAGGGCAAATTTAAGTATTTTGCAACAAAGTTGCATATTTGAAAGATGTGAAATACGCCTGGGGAGCGGTAATTTCGCTTGATTGAACACACGCATGAAAAAGAAAGCACTCATTTATATCGGATTCTTTACAGTTCTCCTGTTGGGATTTTATGTAGCCATGGTGACCCTCACTGATTTTGAAAAAGTCAAATTACCCGTATTGGCAACGGTGCAGCCGTTTTCGTTTGTTCGACACGACAGCGCTACAGTAACCCAAAAGGAAATGACGGGAAATGTTGTTGTGGTCGAATATTTCTTTACTACCTGCAAGGGCATTTGTCCCAAAATGAATAAAAACATGAAATCCGTTTATGATCAATTCAAGGATCGAAGCGGGTTTAAGATCCTATCGCATACCGTCAATCCCGAAAACGATTCTCTACCGGTGCTCAAGCGGTATGCCGACTCGCTCGGTGCGGATCCAGCAACATGGTGGTTTGTAACAGGAGAAAAAGCGGCATTATATAAAGCGGCACGCGAAAGTTATTTGTTGGATGACCCCCAAAACAGTTCAAAAAACATTGATGAGCAGTTTTTGCATACTCAGTTTTTTGCCTTGGTGGATAAACAGGGTCGGGTTCGCGGCATATACGATGGAATTAAAAAAGATGAGGTTGATCAGCTCGTCACTGATATTGAAGAATTGATCAAGGAATAAAATGAGCAGGAGCGAATCAATTTTGAAGAACAATGGGATGAGCGTTACCAGCGGACGAAAATTCATTCTGGACGCATTTCTCAATTCAAAAGCAGCATTATCGCATCAGGACATTGAAATCAAATGTTCCCATCGCTTTGATCGGGTTACGATATACAGGACCCTGCAGACATTTATCGATAAAGGCCTGATTCATACTATACCTTCTACCGACTCCAATATTCGTTATGCTTTATGCAGCGAAGAATGCCAGGGCGCAACCCATCATCACGATAACCATGTCCATTTCAAATGCGAACGCTGTGGAGATATTGTTTGTTTGGATGAAGTAACAGTTCCCGTCGTTAAACTTCCAATCGGTTATTCGGTTCGCGAAATCAACATGGTTGTCAACGGAACCTGCCAGACCTGTAAGAAATAAAAGGCCCCAATGTAAAAACACCGGGGCGTTCGTTAAGGCTCTGATTAGTAGCAGCACAAAAGTAGATTCAAATGTTTTATTGCAATCAATACTTTATACCATAAACGCGGTAACTATAAACTTTGTAATTCTTTTTTGACAAAATGCATCAATTCGCGAATGGTTTTGTGCGAAAAATCAAGTCCTATTCCTGCGCTACGATATAGATCTGGCAAGGGTTTCAGGCCACCAAGGCTAAGTGCGTACGTATAATTACTTAATGCCTTATCCGCATTTTCTCGGTATTGTTTCCACATGCCAATAGCACCGAGTTGTGCAATGCCATATTCAATGTAGTAGAACGGCACTTCAAACAAATGCAACTGACGTTGCCAGCTATACGAACGGTAGTTATCCAATCCGGAATAGTCGATCGAAGTCGTTGAAAATTCATTCAGAATACGCAACCAATTTTCTTTACGCTCTTCCAATGTATGATGTGGATGTTCATATACCCAATGTTGGAATTTATCTATGGTTGCTATCCATGGGAAGATAGTGATGACTCTTTCCAGTTGATGACGTTTGGCTCTTTTCATGTCATTTTCATTGCTGAAGAACATTTCCCAGTGATCCATGGTGAAGAGTTCCATCGACATACTGGCTACCTCGGCCATTTCCGTGGGGTATTCTTTGAATGCTGTCAATTCCAATGGATGAGCAAGAAATGAGTGTACTGCATGGCCTGCTTCGTGTACCATAGTGGTCAGATCGGACATCTGTGAAGCCGCGTTCATGAAGATGAATGGTGCGCCGCTTTCGGCAAGCGGCATGTTGTATCCACCTGGTGCCTTGCCTTTTCTGCTGTCCAGGTCCAGGTGATGGAGTTCTTTCATTTTTCGGAGACAATCCCCAAAAAACGGATCCAGTCGATCCAGGCACACAATCGATTTATTGAGCAGATCGTTACCATCGGTAAAAGGGCGTAACGGTTGTATTCCCTTGTGTTCTGCTTCTGTATCCCAGGGGCGGAGTCGATCTACACCTAAGCGCTGTTGGTGATGCCTGTAGATTTCATCGACCAGTGGCAGCACTTCGTTCTTTACAGCGTCATGGAATTGAAAACAGTCCTCTGGGCTATAATCAAATCGACCCATTTCCGCAAACTTGTAGTCGCGATAATTGTTGAACCCCGCCTGCACGCCTATCTTATTCCGAAGCTGTATCAAATTGCTGTATAAGTCATTCAGTGGGTCCTTATCTTCCAGTCGCCGTTCTGCTATTTTTCTATATACGGTTTCGCGCAGCGAGCGGTCGTCTTGCTCCAAAAATTTACCTGCCTGTTGAAGGGTATACTCCTGTCCTTCTACTTCGACCATCATTTTTCCTGCAATCGCTCCATACTGTTGTTGCAATACACTGGCTTCCGCCTGCAGGGGAACATTTTCCTCACGGAACAAATCAATGCTCTTTTTGACCGATCGTAAATAAGTAAAATATTTTTCCTGATCCAATTCTGCGATAAATGGGCAGGCGACCAGTTTTCGGTTGAGTTGATCAGCCAGCGGTTGAATATTGGGCTGAATCTCCATGAAAAAATAGTTGAATGCCTCTTCCAGTTCTTTATTAGTGGTGTCACAGGTCATGCGAACCTGTCGCCAGCAGGCGTCTTCGCTGATGAATGCTTCCAGTTCACTCAAATCGGACATCCACTTCTCGAGATCTTGTCTGGATGTTATTGGTCGATCCAGCAACTCTTGAAAGAACGATTCGATATCGTACCACTGCTTTAGAACAAGGCCCTCTGGCAGGTATACGTGTTTCAGCTTTGCAATATTTGCCGTGGGCTTCATGATTCTGTCAGCTTAAGCTCGATGCTGTGTTTTTTAATGGCATTGAACCAACGGATCATTTTTTTCATATCGCTGGAATAAACGCGTTCAAAATCCATTTGAGGATATACCTGTTCAAAATAGGCTTTGATGGCTTTATTGTCTTTTTCAGAGGGGACCGCCCGCGTGGACGCATTCATTGATTTGAATACCTCAATGAGGTTCACATTTTCATCGCTGGTGTATACTTCAATGGATTCCAGGTGCGAGAACTGATGTACCCTGCTGGGGACAAATTTTGTAGAACCATTTTCGAGCGAACGGACAATCGCACCATCTGTTTTGCTCGAAACCAATTCAAATAATTCTGAAAAACCGCTTACGGAAATTAATTTATTGTACTCCATGTATACGTTTTATAAACGATCGCAAGGTACAACCAAAAATTAGCTTGTGGGCATTCGTCGTTGGGAAATCTGTTCGTATTGATGGTCATAATCCTCGCGTAAGGTTCCCATCCACCGATCCCATATCAAAAAGTACAAGCTGTAATTTCCTTTGAAATACTGATGATGCTGATTGTGGGCGATGGAGGTGTTGATCCATCTTCCAATTTTAGTAGTGTGAAAATTCTTTGGGTACAACTCCCATCCCAGGTGACCGTACACATTATACACAATCATGAAAAGAAAAAAGATAAAGAAATTCAATTGGTGCATGGGCAATGTAAATAGAAATACCACCAAGATGCCTGCTTCGATAATTGCCTCCAAGGGATGAAAGGCATAAGCTGCCCATGGAGAGGGGTTTGTGGACTTATGATGCACCAAATGAAACAGCTTGAATAACGATTTGTGGTGCATTAAGCGATGCATCCAATAGAAGTAGGTGTCGTGCATCAACAACATAATGGGGAAAACGCCCCAGAAGTAAAGCCACCCTCGCTCTGCAATATTTTTATACAGCAAGGTATGTTTTGAAACGGATTCTGTATGAATGAAGATAACCGGGACAGCCGCAAAAATGAATAAGGTGAGAATGGAATAACCAATTTCCCGGAGGTAATCGGTATACTTAGGGAATCGCAGCTGAATTTTTTTGTTTGAAATTACTGTCCTCAATAGCACGTAAAAAATCAAAAAAGCCAATCCCGCTACTACAAAATAGCGTGTTCCGATTAGTGTTGTAATTTTAAAATAGTGATCCATTGTTTAATAAGAGCAATCGGGGTTCCAGAAAGGTTGACTAAAACCGTACCCCATCCAAATTAAATAGTTCCGGACATTTTCCTTTTTTATCCGAATAAAATTGACGAAGCGTTGACAAATCTGCTTCTGTATTTCCGGTTGGGTACAGAACCGGACCAAATCCGCCCATACGTTTTTCAAAATCCAGGTATCCGGGTAAAATGGGGACTCCTGCTTTTAGGGCTGTAAAATAAAATCCACTTTTCCATTTATCTACCCGCTTGCGGGTACCCTCTGCAGGGAAGGTGATGAACAACTCCTCTGCCTCCTTGAATTTTTCAACAACCTGGTCGGTAAGATTAAACTTTTTACTTCTGTCGACGAAAATAGCGCCGGTATTTTTTAGTAAAATATTCAGCGGGAAAAAATTAAGTTCATTTTTAGCAAGGTACCGGACATTGATCTTGAGTATTCTGAATATGGCCAATGCATAAACAAAGTCCCAATTGGAGGTATGCGGAGCTGCAATGACCACTGCTTTCTGAATCGTCTTGGGAATTTCACCCACAATTTTCCAGCCCGTTAATCGAAACAATAGCACAAACGCTCGTGTAATCATTGTGAAGGGTTAATGGGCTTCCAGCCAGTTTTCACCAATTCCTGCTTCTGCCACTACAGGTACCTGATGCGGCAGTGGAAGAGCGGATTGCATGTTTTCAAGGATAAGCGACTTCAATGCTTCAGCTTCTGATCGTACCGCATCAAAAATCAATTCATCGTGTACCTGAAGAATCATTTTGCTTTTGAAGCCCTCTTTTTTGATGGCATGATGAACCTTGATCATGGCCAGCTTGATCATATCCGCCGCACTCCCCTGTATAGGTGAATTGATGGCATTGCGTTCTGCAAAACCGCGTACTGTAAAATTAGAAGATTGAATATCACGGAGCCAACGTTTCCTTCCCATCAATGTTTCCACATATCCTTTTTCCCGCGCGTAGTTAATGGTACGGTCCATGTAATCGGTTATGCCCGAAAATTCTTTTTTATAATTATCGATGATGGTTTTTGCTTCTGATCTGCTTATTCCAAGGTTGTCGGCCAACCCAAACGCACCTTGTCCGTAAATGATGCCAAAATTTACACTTTTTGCTTTGTACCGCATTTCTTTGGTGACGGCCTCTTCGGTTACGCCATATACTTTAGCTGCTGTGGCTGTGTGGATGTCTTTGCCCAATTGAAATGCTTCACACATATTAACATCACCACTGATTGCGGCGACGATCCGCAATTCAATTTGTGAGTAGTCGGCCGAAATCAATACATGGTCTTTATCCCGGGCGATGAATGCTTTACGAATTTCTTTGCCTCGTTCACTTCTTACCGGAATGTTCTGAAGATTGGGATTGTTGCTGGCAAGTCGACCTGTTACGGCTACAGCTTGACCATAGGTGGTATGTACACGACCTGTCCTGGGATTGATCAGTTCGGGTAGAGCATCCACGTAGGTGGATTTTAATTTGCTCAACTCTCGAAATGCCAGAATATCTGTTACAATAGGAAACTGATGGGATAACTTGATCAATACGTCTTCCCCCGTTGCATATTGTCCCGTTTTTGTTTTTTTTGCCTTGGGGTCCAACTTCAATTTTTCAAACAGCACCTCACCCAATTGCTTCGGAGAAGCAAGGTTAAAACGCACACCTGCTATGCGGTATACCGATTCTTCAGCAATCTTAGCCTCTCTGTCCAGCTCCTTTGAATACTCCCTTAAAAACTCTACATCCACTTTTACTCCTTCGTATTCCATATCGGTGAGAACGCTAACAAGGGGACTCTCCACCTCATTGAATACTTTTTCTACCTCTTTTGCTTTAATCTGCGGTTCGAGCACCTGCTTCAATTGAAGCGTGATGTCTGCATCTTCTCCTGCGTATTCTTTTACCTTTTCAACATCTACATCCCGCATGTTTCCCTGATTCTTTCCTTTTTTCCCGATCAGTTCTTCTATGTGAATGGGTTCGTATCCCAGGTATTTAGCACTCATGAGATCCATGCTTCGCTTGCCTTCCGGTTCAATCACATAATGGGCGAGCATGGTATCAAAGAAACGGCCACTGATTTCAATTCCATAGTTTTTCAGCATCAACAAATCAAACTTGATATTTTGACCAATCCATTTGATCTGTGTATTGCTGAAGAGTGGGATGAACGATTGGAGCAGTTGTGTAGTTGCGGTTCGGTCGGGTGGACAAGGAACGTAATAGGCAGAACCGGGACGCACAGCAAAGCTCAAGCCGACCAGTTCCGCAGCATTTGCATCCAGTCCAGTTGTTTCAGTATCAAAACAAATCTCTTTTTCTTTGTTCAAGTCCAATACAAGTGCATTGATTTTTTCAGGCCCACTGACAAGCACATATTCATGTGGCGTGTTATGAATATTTTTATCGACCGTTATCTGCACCTCACTGCTTTCTTCCGGTTCTGCGGTAGCGGCGGCAGATGCTGTTGATCCAACCTGTTGAGGTACTCCCCCAAACAGATCGCCCTGTACAGTGATGGGTTGTTCAGCGGGACCAACAACGGGGATGTCTTCGCCCAGGATGCGTTTGCCCATGGTTCTAAATTCCAGTTCCGTGAAAATTTCTCTCAACACATCTTTGTTCATGGCTTTCACACTGAAATTTTCTTCGTGAAATTCCACCGGCACACGCGTGATGATGGTTGCCAGTTTTTTACTCATCACCGCCAGGTCTTTTCCTTTGCGTACTTTCTCCCCCACCGCACCTTTAATTTCATCGGCATTGGACAATACATTTTCCAAACTACCGTACTCGGCCAATAATTTTGCTGCCGTCTTTTCGCCAACTCCCGGAATACCTGGGATGTTATCCACTGCATCTCCCATCATGGCCAGCATATCGATGACTTGGTCGACACTCGCAATATTCCATTTTTCGCAAACTTCTTTGGGACCAATGATTTCAAAATCGCCGCCTTGGTAAGGAGGTTTGAAAATCTTTATGTTTTCGCTGACCAGTTGACCATAATCTTTATCCGGCGTCACCATGTACACATCGTATCCGGCTTTCTCAGCTTGTTTGGCCAGTGTACCAATGACATCGTCGGCCTCGAATCCATCGGTCTCGATGATGGGGATATTCAATCCCTCAATGATTTTCCGGATATCTGGGATCGATTCCAATAAATCTTCCGGCGCTTCTTGCCGATTTGCCTTGTAATCTGCAAAATCCGTATGGCGTTCTGTTGGTGCAGCTGTATCAAAACAGACCGCCATGTGGGTAGGCTTCTGTTTGTTCAATAAATCGATCAGCGCATTGGTGAAACCGAATTGGGCATTGGTGTTGCGGCCCCGGCTGGTGATCCTGGGGCTACGAATCAAGGCATAATAGGCACGAAAAATCAATGCAAAGGCATCAACCAGAAAAAGCCGTTTGTCCATGCTCCAAAAATATCTTATTTAAAACCGTGAACCGATAAAATGTGGGAGCATTTTTTTCCAGGTAGGCCAATCATGATGAATGTCATTTCCCCAGATCTCCATTTGATGAGAGATCGACTTCGTATGCAATACATCGGAAAACCTTCTGTTTGCTTCAGGGTCTTCATAATTACCGCTTCCTGTGGCCAGCAGTATGTTTCCTGATCGAATCTTTTCCAGTATGCTGTGATCGGTCAGGTTTGGAATATAGTGGATGGGCGAATTGAAATATACCTGCTCGTCATAATAGCCATCGGTATATTCTGTGAGATCATATACACCGCTCATGGCAATCACTCCTTTGATGCGATCCGGATACTTCAAAAATAAATTCATGGAATGCAGCGCGCCAAATGAGGCACCTGCTGTGATAATGGGTGTTTCGTTTGAACTGGTGTTGTGAATGAATGGAATGACTTCTTCCACAACGTACTGGTTGAATTGATTGTGACGGATGGCTTTGTGTGCCCCTTCCATCTGTTTATTCATCCAGCTCTCCATGTTGATGCTGTTAATCGAATACACCTTTATTTTTCCCTGATCAATGAAGGGACGCAGTTGTTCAATGAGCTCAAATCGTTCGTACTCCAAATAATCTGCGGCTGCAGTGGGGATCATCAAAACGGCAAAACCATAGTGCCCATATACTGCAATGGGCATTTCTTTTTGAAGTGCGGGACTGAACCACTGATGAATTTCCCGGTGCATGGCGTTAGGGTACTACTTTAATGATTCCACGCATAACGCTGGCGTGACCGGGAAACGTGCACACAAACATGTATTCACCCGGCTGGGAAGGCGCTACAAAATAAATTGACTCTGAAGTTCCGGGTTCCAGTAAAGCTGTATGGAACAATACTTTGGAGGTAACAGGAACATAATTCATTTCCGAACCTTTTAGTCCCAGTTTTAAGGCAAGATCGCCAACTTCATCGGCAGCATTGGGCGATGTGATCACCACATTGTGCGTCATGTCGTCGTTGTTGTTGAAGTTCAGTCGAATCTTTGATCCTGCTTTTACTTCAAAACGCGCAACGTCATATTTTAATCCGGGTTTGGTCCCCAGATTGAGCACCCGATCCGGTTGCTTCCAGTCTGCAGGCATCCGGGTTTGTCGCTTTGCTCCGGCTTTTGTGGAAGCAGGTGCAACAGGTTTTGGTGTATGGTGCATTCCTGCATGCGGTCTGACTTTTTGTTCGTTGGTCAATACTGTTTTATTTCCTTCTGGGATGGCATTCATTGTATAATATGCGAAATCATGCAGCAGTCCTTTTCCTTCACGGGAAGCGAGGTTATTGACCTTGATTTCATGGATATGTCCTTCAATCAAGCTATCAAGGATGAGTTTCACCTTTTTTTGATCGGGAGAAGGAACAATACCAACGATGGTGCGGCTGCGGTTGTGGATGATGGGGCTCCCATAATGGTGATGGTACATATAGGTAAAAGAATTCACAGCATAATTATTGGGGTTGATCAGTTTGGATAGATCGACGGGCAATGTGAATTCAATTTCGAGTCCGTCGGGTAATGCATGAACATCTTTCATTTCAAAAGGTGTTTCGCCGTTCCACACCAATCGTTGCAGGGCATAATCTTCTTTACCGGTGCTGGCCCAACCCCTGCTTGTCATGCCTGCCAGTAGAGAGTTATCCAGTCCCCACCTCAACCGAAGGAGTCCCGATGCAAACCCCTCCCGGAACGGATAGCAGGCACCTTGATAGTTGCCCTTGACTTTTTCCAAGGTCATGCGCATGATTTTCGAGTGACCTTGATCGGCTACGAAATACTGCCCTGCGAAGGGACCAAACGCACCATTGGTTTCATCCTCCAAAATATCCGAAGTGGAAATACCCATTAGTGTATGGGGGAACCAGACAGCGGGAAGTTTCAGTTCTTTAATTTTTTTTGCGGCTTCATGCATTGGCTGACCATTGTCTACGATGTTCAAATCGTTTTTGGTCAGTCGCAACGGCGATTCCGGTTCTTGTGTCCAATTGAGTCCGCCTGCATTTCCGGCAAAGTCGCCTTTCTCCAGGTGTGTAACACGACCGCTTCCTACCCAGTCGCCTTGATTCTCTGCATAGAATACATCATTGTTGCTGTTCACGGTAAATCCTGCAGGAGATCGGAGTCCTGTAGCAATCGGTTCCTGGGTACCGTCTTGTTTTATTTTCAACAACCAGCCGTGCCATTTGCCCAGCCCATCTCCATATCCTATCCAGGCTACATTGAGAGTGACAAACATATCACCTTGTTGATTGAAAACGGGACCGTATGCATATTCGTGATAGTTACCACTCAGTTCAAATATGGTGATCGGGGTATACGCATCGGCTGTGCCATCTCCGTCCCGGTCTTCAATTTTAGTCAATTCACCCCGCTGGGTACAGTAGAGTGCCCCGTCTTTGTACGCAAGTCCCAACACCTCGTGCATCCCTGATGCAAAGCATGAAAAATGAGCGATACCGTTACCGTAGGCATTCTGAATCATCCAAATCTCGCCTCTTCGCGTAGCTGCTGCAATCCGCCCATCGGGAAGCACAGCAATACCACCCACCTCCAGTTTGACTTCTTCGGGGATGGAAATTGTTTTGATCGAGTAATAATCTTTTTCTGATTGAAGAGCAGTTGCAGTCTTACTATTCGATTGTGAAACAGCGATTCCTGAATAGCCGCATAGCAATGATGCAGTCAGCAACCAATTGAGTATTGAGTGAATGGTCCTCATTGTTTTGATTTTTTCATGTCTTCTACAAATGCATCCAACATGGCACGGGTAACACCCGGCATGCAGATCACATGCGATATATCATTGTCACTGGCCAGTTGCCATTTTTTGCAGATTTCTTCAGTCGCTTTGGGAAATACTACGGTGAACGAATTGGTATTGGTCCATGCAGGAATTCCCAATGCATTCAACTGTACTTTTAAATGATTAGCATTTTCTACGCATTCCATGGTTCTGCGCAGCATTCCATCCCGACCATGTTTTTTAATCGCGTACCACATGATCAATGCATTGATTCCACTTCTGGAACCGGTAATGGTAGTATCCAGCGATCCGATGTAATTGATGGATCGTCCAATTCGCTCCTTGTATGATTTTTTGACCATCACTACACCTGTGGTAATTGGAGATCCGAAAAATTTGTGACCGGATATGGCCACACTATCGGCACCATGTGCAAAATCAAAATCGTGGTACCCCAATAACGGGAGATAAGAACCAGAAAGAGCTGCATCGGAGTGGACGTACGAACTCTTGATGGCATAGTTTTTTAAAATCGATTGAATAGTTGGAACATGATCTTTTGCTTCGGTCATGGTAGTCCCGATATTTGCGAGAATAATGACCGAGCGATGTCGGTTCATTTGAAGTGTCTCTTCCAGGTCAGCATAATCCATTTCACCACTGGGCTGTGAGCGAATTACGATGCTCTCCATGTTCAGGAGGTGCAGATTTTTTTGAATACTGTAGTGGGTAGCTTCTGAATAATAGACCATGCCATTTGGATACAATTCTCGTGCAAGGTAGAGTGCGTAAAGATTTCCTTCTGAACCTCCGTTGGTGACATACCCCCAGTAATTATTTTTTGGAGCATTGAAATATTCAGCAAAGAATTCCAGCACTTCGCGCTCGAATTGTTTGGATTGCATATCGTTCGAAAAAATATACGGATCACCCACATTGTTGAGGCTGTATTCCAAAAAGGGAAGCAACTCCGTGTAGTTAAAATCAGTTGCAGCAGGATATCCGATGTAGGTTTGCGACCGGTCTTTGATTTTTTCTAAAAAAATCTTTAAATCTTGTTCCATGTTCTTCGTTTACCAAATGATCCTGTATTCCATTTTTTCAGCTGCAGGCAGTATCAGTACGTATTGATCTTTATATGCTTCAATGATCGGCTTTGTCCCTTCTGCAACCTGAATGAAATATTTTCCATTGTCAACACTGTATACGTCATTTTTTACATGCACAATTGAATTCGCCTGAGCCAAACGAATTGATGTTTTATCTTTTTGTGCTCCGTTCATTATCAGGGTGCGCGAAAGCCCACTGCCATTTTCAAGTGGACGAATCAGATCCTGAATTTCCATCTCATGGTAGGTGTACCGAAATGTTGGCGCACCTGTTTTATCCAGTGTATATCCCTTATATGTGTATGCCGGAATAGAATCTTTCGTAGCTGTTTTGTCGTAAATGGGACAATTTCCTTTCAGCACAATGGTCGCTCCCATGGAAGAAGCCGTCTGCGGTTCACCGCGTTCATACCACATGTCGGTCGTATTCAAAAAATCACCTTTCCATACCTGTAGCAATCCGCCTTGTAAAAGGTCGTAGGAGTAATGAACGTTTGAAGGATGTCCCACTGACATCACATGGGTCAGTTTTTTCCCATGGTGGTATAAAAATGAACGAACCAACTCTGTTTGTCGTTCTGCTTTCACTTGAATCAACGGATCCGGAACCCGTTCAGGGATGGAGGCTGGACTATTCAATGTGACAGCTTTGCTGTTGGGCTTTTCGATGGCGAGTGCAATTCCGGAGGAAGACCAGTTGAGGTCTTTGCTCACCCACAATTGAAGGGGATGTGTTCCCTTACTCAACATTGAACCTCCCGTTATGGGATAACCACCTAGGTGATTCCAGCTGGGGCCAATTACTGCTTTACCATCGATCACTAAGGATGCATCTCCGCTATGACGAAGGGTAAACGTATAGGTATCGTTTGCAGGAACCGTGAGGGTTCCGTTGAAGGATAAAAAATATTTATCGCGCGCTGCTGCCAATCGCGCATCAATTGCAGTTGCCGGTCCCTGTGCAGTTGGTTTGTATTGCTGGGCTTCAGCGGGACCTTTCAAAGGTTGTTCATAGTAGGCATACTGGATGTTGTTGAGGGAGACGTTCAGCTCTTCTTGAGGGGCATACCGAATATTTCGAATTGCGATTTGTCCGTGGTCGCCCTGAATCATCAATGGAGCACGTGCAACCTCATGTTCAAAAGCGGCAGCACGGGTGGGACCAGAAACCAGTATATTTTCATGCAGGACAACTCCATTCAATTTGACGTATACAAATTTTGCATGTGCAGTCTTTTTTCCAGTTGCATCAAATCGGGGTGCTTGAAAAGAAATTTCCAAATGATTCCAAAGGCCTGGGGCAAATCCTGCATTTTTCATCGGGGCTTTCCCTTCAAATCCTTTTCCGTTGTTCCAGCGCTCATAGATGCCCCCTACGTCGGAGTGCTTGGGCAGCTGCACACCCCAGCTGTCTGCAATCTGAATTTCGTAACGGGATTGCAGATAGATTCCTGAATTCGCACCTTTCGGAATCATGAAATCCAGTTCCAGGACCACGTCTCCGTGTTCCATTTTTGTAAACAGGTGGGTGGTTGATGCATATTGGATGGTGCGATCATAAGCATTGAACAGGATCTGTGAACCGGGGGAAGTCGACAGTGCTGTGTCCCAAAACGTGGCGTTCACCTCACCCATGATTTTCCAGTTGGAAGGCGGGTCGATAAACCCTTCCAGCGATGAAAGCGACAGTGTTGTCAGTCGGGGTTGTACCTGCTGTGCGTGAAGTAGGCCTGCAGAAAAAATCAGGCAGTTCAGGAGAAGGGCGAGCGATCGTTGCATCTGCAAAATTTACCCGACGAAAATAACCATTACTGCGCACATGGAGCAGTGGTGAGGGGAGCTGGTCGACTACGATTCTTTCATCGCGTCGAGGCGATTCTTTGATTCAAACATCAGATCCCGCAACCGGGCGGCTTCCATAAAATCAAGATCGCGTGCTGCTTTTTCCATGCTTTTTTTCAACTGCTGAATGTGTTTTTCCAGTTGCAGGATCGTCGTGTATTCATTCTGTACCTCTGCCACCTTGCTGCTTTCGTGTTCCTCGGCCACTGCAGCCAGCATGCTGGTCTCGTCATACCCTTTGATGTCCAACACCGAAGTTTGTGCAAATACTTCTTTTTTGCTTTTTTTGACCGTCATGGGTACAATGCCATGTTTTTCATTGTACTCCATTTGTTTTGCTCTTCTTCGCTCTGTTTCATCCATTGTTTTTTGCATGCTTCCGGTGATGGTATCGGCGTAGAAGATCACGCGACCATCAACGTTTCGGGCAGCGCGACCGGCCGTCTGTGTGAGTGATTTTTCATTGCGCAGGTATCCTTCTTTATCGGCATCCAGAATGGCGACCAGCGAAACTTCTGGCAAATCAAGTCCTTCGCGCAAAAGATTCACCCCCACCAGTACATCAATCTCGCCCAATCGCAATTGCCGCAAAATCTCAACGCGGTCCAGTGTATCCACTTCACTGTGGATGTATTTGGAACGAATATGGATGCGCTGCAGATACTTATCCATTTCTTCTGCCATGCGTTTTGTCAACGTTGTGACCAGTACGCGATCTCCCTTTTTCACGGTCTTATCGATTTCATCCAGCAGGTCGTCTACCTGATTGATGCTGGGACGCACCTCAATCGGAGGGTCCAGCAGGCCGGTTGGTCGCACAACCTGTTCTACTACCACTCCTTCTGTTTTTTGCAGTTCATACTCTCCCGGAGTGGCCGAAACAAAAATGACCTGGTTGACGAGTTCTTCGAATTCGTTGAAGTTCAGCGGACGATTATCCAGTGCTGCCGGAAGACGAAATCCGTAATCGACAAGTGTGAGTTTTCGGCTGCGGTCGCCGCCATACATTCCGCTGACTTGCGGAATGGTTTGGTGACTTTCATCGATCACGCACAAAAAATCTTTTGGGAAATAATCGAGTAAACAGAAGGGTCGCGAGCCCGGTGTTCTTCTGTCAAAGAACCGTGAATAATTTTCGATGCCGTTACAGTAGCCCAATTCTTTGATCATTTCAATATCGTAGTTCACCCGTTCGCTGAGACGCTGTGCTTCGATGTATTTGCCTGCGGCTTTGAAATATTCGACCTGTCGCGTCATCTCATCAATGATTTCGGAAATCACCTGATGAATCATTTCTTTTGGGGCCAGCCACAGGTTGGCTGGGAAGATTGCTGCGTTGTCGACAGATGATATGCGTTTCCCGGTTTGGATCTCGAGTGTATCGATGGTTTCAATCTCATCCCCGAAAAACGTAATTCGGTATCCCCAATCCATGTAGGGAAGGTTGATGTCTACCGTATCGCCTTTCACGCGGAATGTTCCCCGTTTGAATTCCAGTTGCGTGCGGTTGTAGAGCGAGTTCACCAATGCGTGGAGAAAGGCTTGCCGACTGATTACTTGTCCCTTTTGAATCCGAATGATTCCGTTTTCGTATTCGGTGGGATTGCCCATGCCATAAATACAACTCACCGACGCAACGACAATAATGTCGCGCCGACCGCTCAGCAGTTCTGAAGTGGCTTGCAACCGCAGTTTATCCAACTCTTCATTGATGGCAAGATCTTTCTCAATATAGGTATCGCTTACCGGTAGGTAAGCTTCCGGCTGATAATAATCATAATAGGAAACAAAATAACCCACTGCATTGTCGGGGAAGAATTGTTTCAGTTCTCCATAGAGCTGTGCAACCAGTGTTTTGTTGTGCGTCAGCACCAGGATGGGTCGCTGCACGTGTTGAATCACATTTGCAATGGTGAAGGTTTTGCCTGAACCGGTAACTCCCAACAGTGTCTGATAAGGCTCACCTGTTTGAACCCCTTCCACCAGCTGACGGATGGCTTCTGGTTGATCACCGGCAGGTTGATACGGAGAATGAAGTTGGAAAGGCATCGGGTTATTGAAAGCGCGAAGGATGAAGGTTTTCGTGCGGGGTCATGTCTTGAAATAGTTTTCCAAGTGTAAGCACATGTTCTTCCATGAATGGGTTTGCCAGGAAGGTGATGCTGTTGGGAACGTTTTGTTTGGTGAGGCCGATTGGCAGACAGAGCGCTGGATGTCCCGTCAGATTGGTGATTGCAAGTTGTCGGTTACCAAAAGAAGGAGTGATGATCACATCATAGGGTTGTGTCGCAGCGGAAAACTGTTCCATTAAGATTGAACGGTGACGGTTGGCGTTGACGTATTCGACTGCCGGAATGGTTCGTGCCACCCGGAAATAATTGGGCCAGTCGAATCGGGTTTGTCGCGTCATCTGTTCATCCACATCCAACCGAGTGAAGGCGTCGAAGGCAGCGGCGGCTTCGCCGCCGAGGATGGTCCCGATCATATCGAATTTATATACTTCAGTATCCGGAAGATGCATCGGTTCGATGGTGAGTCCCGCTGCTTGCAGCGCGCGGATCACTCCCCACTCTTGAGATGAGCTATCGAGTCGCTCGAAATGATTTTTTGCATACGCGATGCGCAAGTTTTTCCCATCTGATTTCGGATGGTAGTTGAATGCGGTTTGAACTGCGCTGGCATCGCGACCATCTGTTCCGTGGAGGTAATGAAACACGACTGCTGCATCTTCTGCTGAGCGGCAGATGGGACCTACTTTATCGAGGCTCCAGCTGAGGGTCATGGCTCCGTATCGGCTGGTTCGACCAAAGGTGGGTCGTAGTCCCGTTGCCCCACAGGTATGACTGGGAGAGACAATGGATCCATGTGTTTCCGTACCGATGGCAAACGGAATGAGTCCCGCAGCCGTTGCTGCTGCAGACCCCGCGGATGAACCACTCGACCCCAGGTTGAAATTCCAGGGATTTTTTGTTCTCCCCCCATACCAGTAGTCGCCCATGGCCAGTGCACCCAATGTGAATTTCGCGACCAATATCGCGCCGGCGTTGGACAATTGCGTGTAGACAAATGCATCGGTATCGATCACTTGATCTTTATACGGTTGTGCGCCCCAGGTGGTTTTTGTTCCTTTTACTGCAAAAAGATCTTTTAGTCCGTATGGAATTCCATGAAGCGGTCCGCGGTCGATTTTACGCGACAATTCATCATCGGCTTTTCGGGCCTGTTCCAGCGCGGTGGATTCGGTCAGGGAGACGGTGCATTGCAGGGTATCGCTGAATCGTTTGAGTCGTTCAAGAAAAAACTGCGTGAGCTCCACTGAGCTGATGGATTTGTTGCGTAGCAAGGAACCCAGTTGCAATATCGAATAGAAGGCCAGCTCATTTCGGTTCGCAGGCAGCTGAATTTTTTTGTCGTAGTGCCACACAATGCGTTCCTGTTTTCTGTTGGGCGGTGTCAGCCGTTGGGCGATGCTCATGCCCACACCGTTATCCAGCGAGAGTGCATGCATTTTTTTATAATCGATGATGTTATCGCGCAGATCGATCATCATCATCTCGATTTCTTTATCCGTGTACTGAATATTCATCAATTTTGAGGCGCTGCGAACATCGGATTTGGTCAACGAGTCTTGTGCAGTAGCAATGGATTGCAGGAACAACAGAAAAAAAAGGAAACGCATAGCAGTTTATTTTTTCATGTCGCGCTTGAGGTAGTCGGCGTAATCAGGAATGGTACAGGTATAGGATTCATGCATCAGTGGGGAGGTCAGGAGAAAGTCGGCCGTCGCCCGATCACACGCAAATGGAATGTTCCAGGTCACGGCCAGTCGAAGCAGTGCTTTGATGTCCGGGTCATGGGGCTGTGCCTCCATAGGATCCCAGAAAAAAATGAGGGTATCGATGTGGCCTTCGGCAATCATGGCCCCGATCTGCTGATCGCCTCCCAGTGGACCGCTCAGGAGTTTTTTAATGGAACGATCGAGTGCATCTTCCAGCAGCTTTCCAGTTGTCCCCGTCGCCACCAGTTCGTGCCGTGATAATGCCTGCTTGTTATAAATGGCCCAATCGATCAACTCTTTTTTCTTGTTGTCGTGCGCCACCAATGCAATGCGTTTGCGTGCTTCCAGTTTTCTTTCCTTGATCATAATGATGAAGTGAAAGTAAACAAAAAACCGCACCCAATTGGATGCGGTTGCGTATCGTTACGAAGCTTGCGCCTCTTTGATCTTCTCTCGAATCTTGGCCTCAATTTCGTTGGCCAGTTCAGGATTATCGTGCATCAGTTGTTTGACGCCATCGCGGCCTTGTCCTAATTTATCGCCGTTGTAGCTGTACCAGCTTCCGCTTTTATTGACTACCCCGAGCTCCACGCCCATGTCGATGATCTCTCCGGTTTTGGAAACCCCTTCACCAAATATGATATCGAATTCAGCTGAACGAAATGGAGGAGCTACTTTGTTCTTGACGACCTTAACCTTCACGCGGTTGCCGATAGCTTCTTCGCCGTCTTTGATCTGGGCGCTGCGACGAATATCGAGGCGCACGGAGGCGTAGAATTTCAATGCGTTACCGCCGGTTGTGGTTTCGGGATTTCCGAACATCACTCCAATTTTTTCACGCAACTGGTTGATGAAGATGCAAATGGTATTGGTCTTGCTGATCGTGGCCGTTAATTTTCTCAGGGCCTGGCTCATCAATCGCGCATGTAATCCCATTTTACTGTCGCCCATCTCTCCTTCCAGTTCACCCTTGGGGACCAATGCCGCAACCGAATCAATAACCACCACATCCAGTGCCCCGGATAAAATGAGGCGATCAGCTATTTCAAGGGCCTGTTCTCCATAATCGGGCTGGGAGATCAGCAGGTTGTCTACGTCAACGCCCAGCTTTTTAGCGTAACCGCTGTCAAAAGCATGTTCTGCATCAATAAAGGCACACATCCCGCCTTTTTTCTGTGCCTCGGCAATCACGTGCGTTGCAATCGTTGTCTTACCCGAACTCTCCGGACCATAAATTTCCACCACTCTTCCTCTTGGTAATCCTCCGATTCCCAGTGCCGTATCCAGCCCGATGGAGCCGGTTGACACCACATCGATCTGGGCTTCACCCTTTTCGTTCATCATCATTACACTGCCCTTTCCATAATCCTTTTCTATCTTGTCCAGCGTGAGTTTCAGCGCTTTGAGTTTTTCGTTATTTGACATGGTTTGATTGATTTGAGTGGGTAAAGATAGGCAGAAAAATTCAAAAAACTAATAATTTTAGTAATTTTTCCACTAAAAATATTAGTGTTTTTCACAAAAAAACCCTGCCATTTGGACAAACGGCAGGGCAGGCATGAGAAAAACAAACATAATTTCTCGCAAGCAAGCGCCTGAGAAATCATAGTAAATGTAGTGAGAAAAAATAAATATCCGGCCAAATAAATATGCACACCCCTGGGTTATATTTGCGTATACCTAACTCTAAAATGATCGTAGAATGAACATCAAATCCCTTTTCCTCCCATTGGTCGCCATCAGCCTTTTGGCTTCTTGTGTCAGCTCGAAGAAATACCAGGCGCTGACCGACAAATATGGAAAACTCAATCAAGACCTGGTTGCTTCCCAAAAAGAAACCAAGGCTTGCCGTGATGAAAAAACAGAAGCTGATCGCCTGCGTGCCATTGCCGATGCACAGCGTGAGGCCCAGATTGCGGCCATGAAAGAGCAAATGGAATTCCTGAAAAAGAACAACAACCAGGCACTGAAGCAACTGGAAGATCTTTCCGTGATTTCTTCTTCACAGGCAGAAAGCATTAAGAAGTCGCTCGACAACATCGGCGCGAAAGATGCCTATATCCAAACCATCCAGCAGGCAGCTGCCCGTAAGGATTCACTGAACATGGCGCTGGTGATGAACCTGAAAGGCGCGATTGGAGACCTGAACGATAAGGACGTTAATATTAAAGTCGACAAAGGCGTGGTGTATGTGGATATTTCCGATAAGGTGCTGTTCAAAACCGGAAGCTTTGACCTGAGCGATAATGCCAAAACTGTTCTGGGTAAAGTGGCGCTCGTATTGAAGAATCAGCCCGATATTGAATTCATGGTAGAAGGCCATACCGATAACGTAGCGTTGAATGGCAATAAAGAATTGCAGGACAACTGGGATCTCAGTACCAAGCGTGCGACAACCATCGTGCGGATGTTCCAGAAACAATATGGCATGGACCCAGCGAAAATGGTCGCTGCAGGTCGTTCTGAATATCAGCCGTTGGCCGACAATTCAACTGAAGCAGGCCGTTCTCAAAACCGCCGCACCCGTATCGTGATCCTTCCTCAACTGGATCAGTTCTTCAAACTGTTGGAGAAGCGGTAACGCAAAAAGCAAAAAACTTATATAACCCTTGAGGCATGACGGGCGAGTAATTTCCACTCGCCCGTTTCTTTTCTGAAGATCAGCAGGATGTTCAGCCGAAGATCCTTTGGAGTGCCCTTATCTATAACATTTGCATCCAGTCGGTGTCGAACAATGGCAATGTTTCCGGTTACGCTGACGGTTTGATTGGCCACTGCAATTTTTACAAAGTCAGAGGTCTTGCTCACCAGCGCTTCTATAAACTCTTTTTTATTTTCAATCAACCCGCTGGAATGTCCATAGCTTAAATCAGCAGAAGCAATCTGTTCGAGTGCATCGCGTTCTCCGGATTCCAATGCTTTGAGGAGAAACGCGACTGCTTTCTCTACGTGTTGCGTTTCTTTTGTTTGTGCAGTCGCAAACAGGCTGATGGCTGAAAAGCAAACTATCCATATCCATTGTTTCATGTACATCATTTATGAGTTAAGCAGTTCGAATTCACCGGTAGCTTTATTTTTCTTCACGTTATTACCATCAAAGATTTTTCCATTCATGGCAACATAAACGCCGTGAGGAAGGGATTGAACAAAAGCCAAGGCGCTTCCTAAATTGAACATTCCGTCGCTACTGCCAAACTTATACGGTACCATGGCCCCGGTCAGCACAATCGTTTTGTTTTTTACTTGTGTAGAAAGGAGGGCGGCTGTTTCCGCCATGGTATCCGTGCCGTGTGTAATCAGTATGCGTTCTTCTTTTGCTTGTATACACGCGTGAGCAACCGCCTCACGAAGCGCATCGGTCATCTCGAGGCTATCGATCATCATCAGTGTACTGATATCCAATTCCAGTTTTGATCTTCCCAACCGCAACATCTCATGCAGGTGCGTGTCCTTGAAAAACAACTCTCCTGTCAACTCATTGTATTCTTTGTCGAACGTACCCCCGGTCACAAAAATCCGTATGCTCATGTTGTTGGCTTGTGATGGAAAGTTACCACAATCGCTAAAAAAAATAAACCGAACCTGAATAGGTTCGGTTAGGAAATTAGAATTGTTATCCGTAAATTCCTATGATTACTGACATCTTTGCCTAACAGGCACTAAAACAGGTTGGGGTTGAGATTGGGGAAAAAGAATGCGAAGAAGAAGATCGAAGATCATTTGATAACGTTTCGTCTATGAATAATATAGATAAAGTTTATCAAAGGATTTGTTCTATAAAACTACTCTATAGAGAATTAAGATGCAAGAAATCGTTCAATTTTTTTTATTTTATGTCTTCGCTTTTCTCAACAATACAATTACTATGTTCCGAACATTTCGTCTCCTCTTCATTCTAATGATCGGCATTTCACTGTCGGTTCACGCTCAAGGTGTTGATCCTGATTTCATTATCATCAATGGTCGCGTCGTTGATGGCACTGGCAATAGCTGGTTCAAGGCAGATATTGCGGTTCGTGGCGATCGCATCATGGGTGTTGGGAAAGGAATACAGTCGCGTTACCCTGCTGCCCGCATCATCGATGCCCGCAATAAAATAGTTTGTCCCGGCTTCATCGACGTACACGGGCATATTGAGGGGAGTATTTTCGAGCGACCCACCGCGGATAATTATATATACGATGGCGTTACAACAGTAGTAACCGGTAATTGCGGAAATTCTGCGAACGACATTGGTATGTTTTTACGGCGGATTGATAGCGTGGGGACCTCCATCAATGTGGCAACGCTGGTGGGACACAACACCATTCGTACCCTGGGGATGGGATTGGAAAACAGGACGGCGACCGAGGTGGAGATGCAAAAAATGGAGGCGATTACCCAAAAGGCCATGCACGATGGGGCAGTGGGGATGTCGACCGGACTCATCTACCTCCCCGGGATGTACTCGCCCACTGAAGAAATTGTTGCGTTGGCTAAAGTTGCCGCAGCAAAGAGTGGGGTGTATGCTACCCACATGCGCAACGAAGGAAACAAAGTGGATCAGGCCATTCAGGAAGCCCTCACCATCGGTCGCGAAGCCAACATCCCCGTTCAGATCTCACACTTCAAAGTAACCGGCAAGAACAATTGGGGAAGAGGAGTTCAGACACTTGAATTGGTGGAAGAGGCGCGACGAAAAGGCTTCGATGTGACGATCGATCAATATCCCTATACAGCAAGCAGCACCAATCTGGCCGTGCGACTTCCCGATTGGGCACTGGAAGGCGGATTGGATTCACTTCGGGTAAAAATGAAGAACCCGGTCATTCGCAAACAAATCGTAGATGAAATGAAAGGGTTGCTGAAACGCGACCGGTTAAAAAATTATTCGTTTGCGGTTGTGGCCAGTTTCGCGCCCGATACCACCTACAATGGGAAAAGTATTTCAGCCATCAATCAATTGCTCGGGCGAAAAAAGAATATGACCAGTGAAGCAGAGCTCATTTTGGACATGCTTGCAAAATCAAATGCGCAAATGATCTACCATACCATGAGTGAACAGGACCTGGTCCATTTCATGAAGTATCCGTTTAATATGCCGGCGGCAGATGCAGGCGTGAGCAATGGTCGCGGCATGCCCCACCCCCGCGCGTATGGTACCAACGCCCGGGTATTGTCGCGTTACGTAAGAGATCAACACGTCATTGGTTTGGAAGAAGCCTTGCGCAGAATGACTTCTTTGCCGGCCCAGAAATTCAACCTGCACGATAGGGGATTGATCATGGAAGGCAAGTATGCGGATATTTTGATTTTCGATGAAAATGAAATTCAAGATCTATCGGTGTATGAAACACCTCATCAATTCACCAAAGGAATTGAATATGCCATTGTAAATGGGAAACTGGTCATCGATCGCTCTCGCCATACCGGAAACAGAAGTGGGGTGGCCATTCGAAACGGACAATAAAAAAAGGCTGTCACCTGACAGCCTTTTTAACACCCAGTTTTCAACTCACTATTGTGTGAGGGTAATGATACCCAGGTCGATGGCTTTCCCGTTGGTTAAGGATATATTGGATATTGTTTTGTCTTTATACGGAGCCAGTCCTTGTACGGTTACGGTATAGGTTCCGGCTTCTAATCCACGAAGCTTAAAGCGGCCGTATTTGTCGGGCAACGCCACACCATTGAATGCCTTACCATCGCTAATTCTCACAACAGCTTTTGCTTCAAGAGGCAATACTTTACCATAGACAGAAGCGTATGTGTATTCATTGAAGGGGCGCAATACGGGTTTAAGATAGAACTTGCCATCGCGTTCGATAATGGATCGCGCAACATCAAAATCGACCCATACTTTTTGATTGGATGAACCCCTTCCAGCATGATGGCGGTGTTTGTTGTATAATTTTACATACAACAGGTTGTTGGTTTCGTTTTGAAGTTCCAGCGGATAGGAGGTGCCATTTTTTACTACGCGGTTGCGTGATCCAAGGGTGATACGGATCTTGCGGACAGTCCCCTTTTCAATATTGGCATCGCCCAATTTGGTTTCAACGCCATTGCGCAAACTCAATACATCGATGATGGCCGGCGTGAAACTCAGGTCCACCCAGTACCCGTAGTCATCTTTGCGCTTTTCGTGATCATCGCGGTCATCGTCTTTGTCGCAACGGCCGTCTTCTTTTTTATAGACTGTGGTGTCGACTTTCACCTCTACTTTGTTGATATCGATGAATACCGAATCGTATTCGCCGGGACCATCCGTCATGTATACTGCAACCGTATCACGGTTGGCATTCACTCCTGTTTTCGAACAGGCTGAAAAAATAAGAGCAAAAGCCACGAATGCTGTTGCAAGTGCCAGAGAAAGTTTGATTGTCTTCATGTGCGGAAAATTTAAGTTATTGTACATAGGATATTGGTTCATCCTTCACGCATCCTTTGACGCGGACGGAGAACCTGCGTTTATTCACGGGAAATGGTTAAACAATATTTTAACATTTGCGCGTTCAGATTCCCTGTGCACTGAATTGCATTAACTTGCAAACATGTTGAATTACCTGGACGAGCTCAACCCGCAACAGCGGGAAGCGGTGCTGCATACGGATGGTCCCCTGATGATCATCGCCGGTGCAGGAAGTGGGAAAACAAAAGTGCTGACCACCCGCATTGCCCATCTCATGGCCAAAGGAGTAGATTCGTTCCGCATCCTGGCCCTCACGTTTACCAACAAAGCTGCCCGCGAAATGAAAGAGCGGGTGGCCCGCATTCTGGGGAACAACGAAGCCGGTAATTTATATATTGGGACATTTCACTCTGTATTTGCCCGTATCCTTCGCACCGAGGCTCCGCGGGTGGGCTATCCTTCCGGGTTCACGATTTATGATACAGACGACGCCAAGAGTGTGTTGAAGTCGGTCATCAATGAATTGAACCTCGATGATAAAGTATACAAACCTTCAGTGGTCTATAACCGCATCTCATCTGCCAAAAACGCATTGGTCACGGCTACTGAATATGCTCACGATCCCATGCTGCTGCAGGAAGATGCACGGGCGAACCGACCCGCAATTTCCCAGATCTACCTCGCGTATGCAAAGCGCTGTTTCAAAAATGGGGCTATGGATTTTGACGATCTCTTGCTGCAGTTTTATCTGATCCTCAAACACCATCCCGATGCATTGCACAAGTATCAGCATAAGTTCATTCACATTCTGATTGATGAGTACCAGGATACCAATCCCGCGCAATACGAAATCATCAAGTTGTTGGGAGCGGTGCACGAAAATGTATGCGTGGTTGGCGATGATGCTCAATCAATCTATGCATTTCGTGGAGCGACCATCGAAAACATACTGTTGTTTCGAAAAGATTATATGGATGTGAAGGTGGTGAAACTGGAACAGAATTACCGAAGCACCAAACAGATCCTGGATGTGGCCAATGGAGTGATTGCAAACAACAAGGGACAAATTCCAAAGGAGTTGTGGACCGAAAACGGGGAAGGTGAAAAAATTCGGTTGGTGCGCACGATGACCGATAACGATGAAGGAAAATATGTTGCGGATGCTATTCAGGAACAAAAACTGCGCAACCATTTTTTCAATCGGGATTTTGCCATCCTCTACCGCACCAATGCTCAGAGTCGCGCGTTTGAAGAATCCCTCCGCCGCATGAACATTGCCTATACTATTTTTGGCGGCATCAGTTTCTATCAGCGCAAGGAAATCAAAGATTATATCGCCTACTTGCGCGTGATCGTGAATTCGCGTGACGAAGAAGCGCTCAAGCGCATCATCAATTATCCCGCAAGAGGCATTGGTAAAACCACCATCGATAAGTTGATTCTATTTGCCAACGAGAAGGATATTCCCATGTGGCAGGTGATGGAACATGCGGCCACCTATGGCTTCAAGGCTTCCACGCTGGAAGCACTTGAACAGTTTGTGATCATGATCAAGAGTTTTGCCAGCATGCTCAAAAACAACAATGCCTACGATGTAGCGTTTCATGTGGGAAAGCAAACGGGATTGGTGCGCGAGCTGTTCAATGATAAAAGCGTAGAAGGTGTGCAGCGTTATGAAAACGTACAGGAATTATTGAACTCAATCAAAGAGTGGGTAGACGATAAACAGAACCGTGCGCAGATTGATGAGGACGGTGTAGTGTTGGAAGAACCTGATGCTGCATCGACCAGTGATGAAGTTAATGAACCGGTTCCAAGCCGACCGTTGCGGGAGGATGTTTTGTTGTCGGCTTACTTGCAGCAAATCACGCTGTTGACCGATGCCGATGAAAAAGATGATCAGGCCGATACAGTGAAGCTGATGACCATTCACGCAGCAAAGGGATTGGAATTTTCCTGTGTATTTGCTGTGGGACTCGAAGAGATGTTGTTTCCCAACGCGATGAACATCAACACCCGTGAAGAACTCGAAGAAGAGCGACGATTATTTTATGTGGTCATTACACGGGCCAAACAGAAGTTGTGGGTCAGCTACGCCAATACGCGGTACCGGTTTGGACAAGTGGTGCAGAACGATCCCAGTCGGTTCATACAAGAATTACCCGAGGATCAGATCGATCGTTCCTATGCCGGCGGAGGATTGCGCAATCAGTCGCACAAGCCATCTGCTTCACAGCGGATGCAGGGCTGGCGACAACCTGAGCAGCCTCAAAAACCCGGCTACCTTCCCGTCCAGCCCAGTGCCCCCAAGCCTGTGGTTCACGTGCCATCCAAGGACTTCACGCCCAGTGATACGTCTGATCTGCAGGCGGGACAAAAAGTGGAGCATCAAAAATTTGGTTTCGGAGAAGTCGTCAAAATGGAAGGTGCCGCCCACAATCCCATTGCCACCATCAAGTTTGACCTCAACGGCGAAAAAAAGATCATGCTCAATTATGCTAAGTTGAGGATTGTTTCCTGAATTATATTCGCATATAAAATCAAATCGTATGCGTCACCTTGTAGGGACACTAACACTGTTGTTTAGTTTTCTCACTTCATCTGCTCAAATCTTATCTGAACGCGAACAATCGCGGGTAGTCGATGAAATTTTGAATGAAAGATTCAATGTGTTGTTGCCGCAGCTGATGGACAGAACAGGATTTGATATGTGGGTCGTGATATCGAGGGAATACAATGAAGATCCGGTGTTGAAGACCATGTTGCCATCGACCTGGCTTTCTGCCCGCCGCACAACCATGCTGGTCTTTTATCGCAATGCTGAAAAAAATCTGATCGAGAAACTGGCGATCGCCCGTTACAATGTGGGAGAGTCCATCAAGGCTGCGTGGGACATGAATGCATTTCCTGATCAGTGGGATGCATTGAAGGATATTATTATAAAGCGCAATCCTAAAAAAATCGGAATCAATGTTTCAGCTGATTACGGACATGCAGATGGATTGGATCATACGCATCACGGTATGTTGATCAATGAATTGCCTGAGCAGTTGCGATCCCGTGTGGTGAGCGCAGAACCGCTGGCTGTCGCCTGGCTTGAAACTCGCACCGAGCGCGAAATGCAGATCTATCCAAAACTGGTGAAGATCTCACACGATATCATTGCAGAAGGATTTTCAGCAAAGGTGATAACGCCGGGCGTGACCACTACAGATGATCTGGTTTGGTGGTTCAGGCAGAAGGTGACTTCATTGGGACTCGAAACGTGGTTCCATCCTTCTGTTGCTATTCAGCGAAACGATACAGCCAATTTTGAACACCTCAGGAGTTTTTCAGATCGACCCAAAGGAGATGTTGTTCGTCCCGGCGATCTTCTCCATGTTGATTTTGGCATCACGTTTTTGCGCCTGAACACCGATGTGCAACAACACGCCTATGTACTGCGCCCTGGCGAAACCGATGCACCGGCTTCGTTGAAAAAGGCATTTGCGAATGCTAACCGGCTGCAGGATATTTTGACTTCACAATTCAAAACGGGTAGAACCGGAAACGAAATGTTGTCTTCGGCATTAGCACAAGCGAAGAAGGAAGGTATTGTCCCCAGCATTTATACCCACCCTCTCGGATTGCACGGACATGCTGCGGGTCCCACCATTGGAATGTGGGACATGCAACAGGGTGTTCCTGGCAGTGGTGATTATACACTTCACCCTCGGACAGCATACTCCATCGAGCTCAATGCCAGTACTCTGATCCCTGAATGGGGAAAGGAAATCCGGATCATGCTCGAAGAAGACGGTTTTTTTGATGGCACTACCTTCTATTATATAGGCGGGCGCCAGCAAAAAATGCATAATATCAAGTATTTCTAAAGTACTTTAAAAAAAATACTACCTTTTATTGCATAGTACTATTAAAAGTACTTATCTTTGTCCTGTTATTGGCATAAAGCGCTCAAAAACAGTACAATGAATATTGAGAACACACAGAGTCAGATGAAGAAGGGGGTGCTGGAGTTCTGCATCCTATCCATTATTCAGCGGGGCGAGGCCTATCCAAGCGATATCATTGAAGAGATGAGAAAATCCGGGTTGAGTTTGCTGGAGGGCACGTTGTATCCCCTGCTCACCCGATTAAAAAATGCAGATCTGCTTTCCTATCGCTGGGAAGAAAGCCCAAGCGGTCCCCCGCGCAAATATTTTTCCCTTACTGAAAAGGGACAGCAATTCTATAAGGAGCTCGAATCAACCTGGCGGGAAATGGCCGACGGCGTAGAGCGGGTCATCCATCCAGTTCAACCCCAAACAACTCACCACTCATAACCGATTATATGAACAAGGTCATCAATATCAATTTTCAGGGTCGTGTACTTCCCATTGAAGAACCAGCGTACGAAGAATTAAAACAATATGTTGAGAGTCTTCGCGTTCATTTTTCCAACGAAGAAGGTCGCGAAGAAATCATCAACGACATAGAAAACCGCATTGCAGAACTGTTGAATGAAAAATTGAAAACGGGACAATCCTTCATCAGTGAAGTGGATGTACAAGCCATCATCGTTTCAATGGGAAGACCGGAACAATTTGATGCACTGGGAGGTGATTCCGGTGAATCATCAACCGGATCACAGCAAAGAGGGTACACGTATGAGCGGGAGCTACGCGGCTCATTGTATCGCAACCAAAACGATAAGATGATCGGCGGTGTGTGCAGTGGTATTGGTGCATACCTCAAGATTGATACAACACTCGTGCGCGTCCTCTTTGTTCTTCTCGCATTTGGTGCATTTGGAACCGGAGTAGTGCTGTACATTGTTTTGTGGGCCATATTGCCGGCGCGTTACCTGAATGCATCAGTGGTTGCCCGAAAATTATACCGCGATCCCGAGCAAAAAGTAATTGGGGGCGTCTGCAGCGGCATTGCGCACTATTTCAATATTGCGGTGTGGATACCGCGACTCATATTCGCGCTTCCATTGGTATTGGGATTGCTGAAATTACCACTCACCATTATTTTCTTTCCGGTTGCAGCTTCTTTCTCAAGCACCATCGTATTGATTTATATTATTCTTTGGATTGTAGTGCCCAAAGCCGTTTCGGCATCTGAAAAACTGGAAATGAAGGGACAACGGGTTGACCTCGCATCGATCAAGAATAAAGTACAGGATGAATTGCAAGAGATCAATAAAAACATTAAAGAGAATGCAAGTAAGTGGGGGAAGAATGCTGAAACAAAAGTAAATCAATGGGGGCAAGAGGTCAAACAGACCGCTCAGCAGTTTGCAAATGAAACCGGTCCCGCTGCACGATCAACCGGAAATGCTTTTTTGCGGTTCATTGCAACAGCAGTTAAAATTTTCATCTTTTTTATATTGGGTATTGTTGCCATTGCGTTGATTGCAACTCTTTTTGGATTGGGGGCAGCCGCTAGCATTGTGATGCCCTTGAAGAATTTCATTGCAGATGGCCAACAGATTTATTGGTATGCCTTGGGCACATTGATCTTGTTCATTTTTGTACCCATCATTGCCATCGTACAATGGCTGATCCGTGCAATCATTGGTCATAAAACCAAATCCAATGCAATTGCCCTAACCCTGGGCTCATTGTGGATCTTGGGTTGGGTATGCGTGATCATGTTAGCTGCAACTGCATCCCGTCAATTCAAGCGCTCAGGTTCTGTGAAACAAGAAATCAGTTTGACTCAACCCAGTGGAGGGAAAATGAAAATAGCCTTCAAAGAAGCGAACGGAAATTATTATCCCTTTGATATGGATTGGGACAATGAATTCGATGTTTCGACAGATACGGATGGAATTTTACTTTCCAAAAATGAGGACAGTCTGCTGCTTTCCAATATTCGTATACGGGTAGTGAAGAGTCCCGACACACAATTCCACGCCACATTGATCAAGCGGGCGCGAGGCAATTCACCGACTGATGCGGAAGCGTTTGCTTCAAAGATTGATTTTGTGATTGAGCAACAAGACAGTTTACTGATCCTTCCACTGGCTTTTCCGATTACCCGCGAAATAAAATTCCATAACCAGCAGGTTTCATTGGAGCTTCAGGTACCGGTGGGCAAGGAATTGTATATCGATCGGCAGGCAGAGGAACTGAGTTGGTATACCGTGAGGAGCGGTGCGAGGGGATTGAATATTCAACTTGATGATAATGACGAGCAGGATTGGCGTCCCGGTGTGTGGTACATCATGACAGACAACGGCATTGAGCGCAAGAACAAAGGAGGCGATGAAGATGAAGACGTACTGGACCGGATGAAACGAAAATTCGAGCGAAGAATGCAACGAGAAGAAGAGGATATTGACGTAGAGCCCCAATCACCAGAACCTCCGGATCCTCCCCGGCGGGAAGAAACCCTACGAGCAGGCGCACCTTCTGTGGAGTCGGGTCGTCGACTGATTCTGGGAGCCCTGAGTCTGTTGAAGATGGGCAGATGGTAGCCATCTTCCCATTATCTTTGCGCCCATGAAGTCCACTCCATTCACCTCTCAGCATATTGCACTGGGCGCCAAGATGGCCGAGTTTGCGGGATACAACATGCCCATTTCCTATACCGGGATCAACGATGAACACCACTGCGTTCGCAACAATGTAGGTGTATTCGATGTCAGCCACATGGGAGAATTTATTCTCAAAGGAGAGCATGCCCTTTCGTTGATTCAACGGATCAGCAGCAACGATGCTTCCAAACTTCAAAACGGACAAGCTCAGTACAGCTGCATGACCAATGAGAACGGTGGTATTGTGGATGACCTTCTCGTGTATTGTGTAGAGCAAAACAAAGTGTATATGCTGGTCGTCAACGCCTCCAATATCCAAAAAGATTGGGATTGGATCATGCAGTTCAACGACGGCAGTGTGGAGATACACAATATTTCCGATAAGACTTGTTTGTTGGCGGTTCAAGGTCCCAACGCCACTAAAATTCTACAGCCGTTGACCGAGATGGATATTCTGAATCTCAAGTACTATACGTTTGCAAAAGGAGTGTTTGCGGGAGTAGAAAACGTATTGGTCAGTGCTACCGGATATACCGGTGCCGGAGGAGTTGAGATTTATCTTGAGGACAAAGGAGATGACGCCAAGAAAATATGGGATGCCATTTTCAGTGCAGGGGCATCGGTCGGGATCCAACCCATAGGCTTGGGTGCGCGCGATACCTTGCGGTTGGAAAAAGGATATTGCCTTTACGGTAACGATATCGATGATTATTCAACACCACTGGAAGCGGGACTGGGATGGATCACTAAGTTTACCAAAGAATTTACGGCATCGGCATATCTCAAGAAGCAAAAAGAATCGGGTGTAGAAAAAAAACTCGTTGGCTTTGAAATGATCGATCGGGGTATTCCTCGTCACGATTATAAAATTCGCGATGCGGAAGGCAACCTCATTGGGACAGTTACATCAGGTACACAGTCGCCTACCCTCACCAAAGGAATTGGCATGGGATATGTCCTGAGTGATTTTTCTTTTGTGGGATCTGAAGTATACATTGATATTCGCGACAAACAGATGAAGGCTGTCGTGGTTCAACTTCCTTTCGTCAAATAATATGCCGAGCGAACGTTTTCTGCATACCTGTCTCTCGCCTGCGTTGTTGAATCTCTATGATATCAGCAACTCTACGGTGGTGATCATTGATGTGTTGCGAGCTACTTCAACCATTGCGACTGCTTTGTACAATGGTGCTGCTGCTGTGATTCCGGTCGCCAGTGTTCAACAATGCATTGAGCTGGGAAAGGAAGTCGGCGGCATCACTGCCGGAGAACGCGACGGGAAAGTTGCAGATGGGTTGACCTACGGGAATTCTCCATTTGAATATCCACGCGATTTTATCGGTGGGAAAATTTTGGTCTTGACCACAACCAACGGTACGAAATTGCTTCACATGGCATTGGATAATGGCGCTCCGGAAATCATCACCGGTTCGTTTCCCAACCTTTCTGCCGTTTGCGATCATCTGATCTCTACCCAGCGCAATGTGCTACTTGGCTGTGCTGCCTGGAAAGACCGTGTCAACATGGAGGATACGCTTTTTGCCGGCGCGGTGATCCACCGCATCAAACAGCATTTCACGATGCACTGTGATTCATCCAAAATGGCAGAGTCGCTTTTTCTCGAAGCCGGTGAAGACCGCTTTGCATTCATGCAGCAACGCGGGGCCACGCATTATCACCGACTTACCAATTATGGTCTTGAAAAAGATATCCGTTATTGTTTAACAGCAGATCAGGCCAATGTGTTACCGGTGTTTAAAGGAGATCGACTGATCACGCAATGATTTCAGCTCACTAGTTTTTTCATGTTTTCTTCCCGAATGAAGTATCGGTAGTAGCGGCGGTCTTCGTCTGATCGTACCCGCTCAATCAGATCATCCTGTGTCTCGAATTGCATTTTGAATCGGTGATTGATTCGGTTGAGGGTATCAGTTCTGGTTTTTTTCTGGATTTCAAGTGATTTTCGTCCCAACCCCAATGCCATATTCACATCTTCTACCGAGTAGCTCTTGCCCAATTGACTCACTGCATAAATTTTTTGAATCAATTCGAGTTCTACAGGCTTAAAGGTGTTTTCGTGATTATCGCTCATCGCAAACTGCTGTTCAATCCTAATTTTTTCTGCTACCCTATTTTTTCTCCGAATGTAAGCCAGTGCGATAATGATTATGACGGCAATTGCAGGAATAATCAGGTAGTATGAATTTCCAAAAACGGAAGTCGGGGTGTAGATGCGAAATGCTGCTTTTTTAAAATCCGTTAAACGAATCGATACCGAATCCAGTTTGTGCAAAGGGTCATTCGATCGGGTGAAGTAAATGTATCCATTGTCCTCAAAAATAATTTCCTCTCTTACCCCGGTAGAATTTCCATAAAATGTTTTTTCAATCGCTGCATTTGAAAGTCGATACATTTCATTTTTGATAAAATCCAGCAAATATATTTTTCCACCACCCCCTGCTGCAAATATCATATTCAATGAAGTAACAGGGACTGTAAAGAAACCATGCTGGTAGGGAAAAAGTTTTTTGAGTTCAGGATGCAGTTCTCCAAGATACGTATTCTCTCTTTTTGGGATATTAAAGGAATAAACTTGATTTGCGGGAATGTGTTTTCCTGTTACCGGGTCATCAAAAGGCACCTGAATATAAAACAGCCTGCCACTGGCTACGTGATAATGAACACAATCATTATTCATCGGAATTTCCGCATTGACAGGAATAATATCCCATTCATGATTTTTATCGCTGTAAAAACGAAATTGTCCGTTTACCCTCCAATAACCATTCCCTCCTAATGAGAAGATGGTATCGTTGTATATAAATTCATAGGCACCGCCATTGTAACCAAAAAAAATGGTGGAATCAATCCGTTTAATAGTAAGACTATCTCCAGATTTTTCTGTGACTTCGTATACTCTTCCAGTTCCGTTGATTCGAATGAATAAGCGATTTTTTGATTTAACAGGTGTACTGGAATAGAATGAAATGGGATATTCGGCTTGTATGATTTTGAGTACCCCCATTGGTTGATAACCAAACAACAACTCTTTTTTTGTTTCGTAAATGCGATTGAGTGCTTGATAGCCTACCAAGACGGTATCTTTTCCATGGGAAGAAGCTGAGAGCAGCAGAAGCGATAATATATATAGTGCATTCCGAATCATGGGACTCCAACAGGGTTGATATAGTGGAAATTTTTTAAAAATAAATGGGGATAACACCCGGCTTCGTATATTGTATAACCCATAATACAGCGATATGGAAGTAAAAGAATTGCGCAGTCAGGGTTGGTTTGGAAGAACCGGGAAAGACGGATTCATTTACCGAGCCTGGATGAAGAACCAAGGAATTCCGGATGAAGAGTTTCGGGGGAAACCCGTTATTGGAATTTGCAATACCTGGAGTGAGCTCACGCCCTGCAATGCGCATTTTCGGGAATTGGCGGAATCGGTCAAGAAAGGAGTGATTGCAGCAGGTGGATTTCCAGTTGAATTTCCGGTAATGTCATTGGGAGAGACACTGATCAAGCCTACAGCCATGCTGTATCGGAATCTGGCGAGTATGGATGTGGAAGAGTCGATTCGCGCCAATCCGATGGACGGCGTGGTGTTGCTGTGCGGGTGCGATAAAACAACTCCTTCGTTGGTGATGGGCGCGTGCAGCGTGAACATTCCCACGATAGTGGTATCAGGCGGACCCATGCTGACGGGTCGGTATGAAGGGAAAAGCATCGGTACTTCCGATATCTGGCGGTTCAATGATGCGGTGCGCAGTGGAGAAATGTCGCAAGAACAACTTACGGTGGCAGAAGCCTGCATGTGCAGGAGCGCGGGGCATTGTGCGGTGATGGGAACTGCATCCACCATGGCGTGTATGGTGGAGTCGTTGGGACTTACACTTCCCACCAATGCTGCAATTCCTGCAGCCGACAGTCGACGAAAAGTATTGGCGCGTTACTCCGGTGAGCGCATCGTACAGATGGTGAAAGAAGATATCAAGCCTTCTGATATTTTGACCCGAGAGGCTTTTGAAAATGCCATTCGTGTGAATGCAGCAATTGGCGGTTCGACCAATTTTGTGCTGCATCTGCTGGCGATAGCAGGAAGAGTGGGTATCGATCTTACGCTAGAAGATTTTCATCAACAATCCGAAGGCATTCCATTGCTGGCCAATCTGCAACCTTCCGGTCGTTACTTCATGGAAGATTTTTATTATGCTGGCGGATTGCCGGTAGTGATGAAGGCTTTGGGGAATAAACTGCATGTTGGGTTGAGGACAGCAAACGGTAAAACTGTTCAAGAAAATTATACAGCTGTACATTCGTATAATGATGATGTGATAGCGGATTTGCATTCACCCTTTAAAACGGAGACGGGATTAGCTGTTCTTTTTGGAAACTTGTGTGAACATGGAGCGGTGATCAAACCCAGCGCTGCCAGTCCCCATCTAATGCGCCATACCGGTCGTGCGATTGTTTTTGAAAACATCGAAGATTACCATGCTCGGGTGGATGATCCTGATTTACCGATCGATGAAACTTCGGTGATGGTACTGAAAAATGTGGGTCCCATCGGCTATCCCGGCATGCCGGAAGTCGGCAACATGGGCATACCCAAAAAACTGTTGGAGAAGGGAGTTGCCGATATGGTACGCATTTCAGACGGGCGCATGAGCGGAACCGGATTCGGAACCGTGGTGCTACATGTTTCTCCCGAGGCTGCGACCGGAAGTACGTTTGCGGTGGTGAGGGATGGCGACCTCATCGCTTTGGATGTGCACAACCGAACGCTCAGTTTGTTGGTGAACGACAACGAACTGGCAGCCCGCAAATCCAACTGGAAACCCTCTCATCCCCTTGCAACCCGGGGATATGTTAAACTTTACCAGGAGCATGTTGAACAGGCACACCTTGGTGCTGATATGGCATTTTTGAAAGGATGTTCCGGTAGCAGGGTTACCCGCGACTCACATTGATTTTCTGTTGACTTTTCAATGCTTTTCGGTTAATTTCGCAGATTAACCCAAACCGCCCCATGTCCCTATCCCACCTCCTGAAATTCGTCTACAACAACGGTACAGATGAGGTCATTCGCAGAGGAAAAAAAATCCATGCCATCGGGTACGTGGAATTCGTTGAACACGACGAATTGATGGGTGCTGTTACCTTCCGTGTAAAAGACGACAACTACACTACCTTCTACAAAGTTCACGTTCAGAAGTACAAAGATCCCCGCGCACTTTCGCTTCGCTGTACGTGTCCGTATAACCTCGGCGATATTTGTCGACACGAAGCCGCCGCGTTACTTCAACTCCAAGACCTGGTCGATCGCAACATGATTGGCGGTGATGCTGTTCGCTACGATCAGAAGCATACGGTGATCAAGATGAAGCTGATCGATCTCAAAACGATTCGCTTATTGGCTACTCCGGAGGTCTGTGAAAAAGCAGAAGTATTGTTGCGCACCAATAAAGTCACCATCACCAGTGCAAAAGATGAACGCGTTGAAGGGAAGCTCGAGTTGAATGGAGAATCGTTTTCACTGGTGCTGCAGCGCAATGAAGAGCGCAATTTCGACAGTTCATGCAAGTGTACAGAAGTGCATCATCCCATTTGTTTGCACAAGACCATGTTGATGCTGCAGTTGCTCAATGCCTACGGTTCGCATTATTTTGACAGCATACGCAACTGGGACAAAGAGAAAAATAAACTTCTTGGTATTTATGGGTACAGCATGAATGATGCCGATTGGGAAAAGAAGTTTGAATTCTCATACAAAGACGGGAAGCCTTTTTTGCGTGTACTGGATCCGTCTGTAAAACGCGTCAGTACGGCACCCGAAGAAAAAATTCCTGCCTGGAAAAAAGAAGAACAAAAAGTGGAGCAGCCTGTTCAGGTTGAAGCCAGCGTACTTTCGGCACAACGACTCGGCATGGTGCTGGTTGAAACTCCTGGAAAATATCCCGGGTTCACCACCGAATTGGTGGTGGGGGAATTTGACGAAGATGCGTTTTCGTTTGTGGGCAAGGTTCAGCAGATCGATCTCAGTAAATACATGGCAACAGCTGATTTGTCGCCAGAAGACGGAATCCTGCTCGCTGCAATTCGAAAGCTCCAACGGTCAGAGATCGATAAATACGTGAGCCGCAATTCTCCTTTCTCGGGGATCTGGGAGAATATTATTTATTCTGAAGAGGAAGGATTGCCTGCCGAAACGACGCAGCTGATTGATGAATACATTCATCCCAAACTTGTCAAAATATTCAGCGATAACGGCGAGCGAACCCCTTTGTTTTTATTGAAATCCGGTAAGCCGTTTACCACTGCCAACTTGCAGCAATTGCAGATTGGTAAAGGCAGAATGAAACCGGGACTCAAACTTATTTCTGGCAAGAAGCAGATTGAGATTGAGCCCATGGTGTATGTTGAGGAATGGGATACTGAGTTGGATGCCAATCAATGGTCTTCACTGCTCATCACCCTTTTTGATGGCTCGGTGTATTTATGGGATTCGTTACAGGATCTTGAAAACATCAGTGCGTTTTTTCCGGAGCGCAGCAGGAAAATTGGAACCAAGGAATGGCCGGCATTTTTGGAGTCGACCGTCTTGCCCTTTGCCCGTCAGTACAAAGTCGACATCGACAAAGCTTTATTGACCGATTTGTATGAAGGCACTCCGGATACTCGTTTGTTGCTGCAGGAAAAAAATGAATACTTGATTTTCATACCGGTATTCATATATCAGGGCTATGAGGTGAAGGCCGTTGATAAAGATATGGTCTATATTCCCGACGGCCCACGCATTCGTATGATCCGCAGGGATATTCTAACTGAGCACGCCTTCATCAAAAAACTTTCATCGCTCCATTCCAATTTCATTCAGGTAGAGAACAGCTTTAATCTGGTTTTGAAAGGTGCCGATGTGCTGCGAAACAACTGGTTCTTTCTCTTCATCGACGCCATGAAAGAGTCGGAAGTACCTGTCCTTGGATTTGAGGAACTCCGCAACTATCGTTTCAATACCGCCAAGCCGCAAACGCGGATTCAGATCAGCAATGGAGTGGATTGGTTTGATGCAAAAGTGGATGTGGTGTTTGGCAATCAAAAAGTCACCATTGAAGAAATCAAGCGTGCGCTTACCAATAAGCAGCAATTTGTTCAACTCAATGATGGAACACTTGGTATCCTTCCCGAAGGCTGGCTAAAAAAGTATTCATTGTTTTTCCGTGTGGGAGAGGGAAAACAGGATCAGCTTCGTTTATCCAAATACCATTTGAGTGTAATCGATGAGTTGTACAACGGCATTGATGAAACGGAGGTAATGATCAAGTTGGAGGAGCGATACGAACGTTTGCGTTCGTTCAACCGAATCAATGAAGTGGATCCGCCAACGGATCTTTCCCATGTGCTTCGTCCCTATCAAGTAGCCGGTTATCACTGGTTGAATTACCTTACAGAAGTCGGCTGGGGCGGGATTTTGGCAGACGATATGGGTTTGGGTAAAACCGTTCAGGCCTTATCCTGTCTGCAGTTGTACAAAGAGAAACACGGTAAGATGTCGGCCCTCGTGATTTGTCCCACCACCCTCATGTTCAACTGGGAAAATGAAATCAAAAAGTTCACCCCCAAACTCACCTATCGCATTCATCATGGAGGAGAACGCGAACGCGATAAGGCAATTTTCGAAAAATACGATGTGGTCATTACCACTTATGGTACGTTGAGAAGCGACATCAAATTCATTGTAGAAAATGCGTTTGATTATGTTGTGCTGGATGAGTCGCAAGCCATCAAGAACCCGCAAAGCAAGGTCACCAAAGCGGCTTGTTTGTTGAATGCGAAAAATCGCCTCTGCATGAGCGGTACACCGTTGCAGAACAATACATTTGATATTTATGCGCAGATGAATTTTCTCAATCCAGGAATGTTGGGAAGCATGGAATATTTCCGAAATGAGTTTGCGACGCCGATCGATAAGTTTGGAGAAAAAGAGCACAAAGAACATTTGCGCAAACTGCTTTATCCGTTTATCCTGCGCAGAACCAAAGAGCAGGTTGCAAAAGATCTTCCTGAAAAAACAGAAACCATCCTGTTTTGTGAAATGGAAGAAGAACAGCGGAACATTTACGATGCCTACAGAAACGATTACCGCGATAAGATTCTGGGCGTAATCAAGGAGCAGGGCATTGATAAATCTCAGCTGACGATCTTGCAAGGATTAATGAAGCTGCGTCAGATTTGTGATTCGCCTTTCATCATGAATGAAAAAGAAAAGTTACCCAATGTATCCGTGAAGCTGGATGAATTATCACGCGAAATCACAGAAAACATCGGAAACCATAAAGCACTCGTCTTTTCGCAGTTTTTGGGGATGCTGGGAATTATTCGCGAGCGACTCACAGAGTTAGGTGTCAAGTATGAATACTTTGACGGAAGTACCACGGCTACAGAACGTGAACGCGCGATTCAATCTTTTCAAAACAACGACGAGGTTCGTGTTTTTCTGATTTCCCTAAAGGCGGGTGGCGTCGGTTTGAATTTAACCGCAGCCGATTACGTATACATCGTTGATCCCTGGTGGAACCCTGCAGTTGAGCAACAGGCCATCGACCGGACGCACCGCATCGGCCAGACAAAAAACATTTTTGCCTATCGCATGATCTGCAAGGATACAATTGAAGATAAAATTTTACAGCTTCAAGAAAAGAAACGCAATCTTGCACGCGATCTGGTTACGGATGATACGGGCTTTGTGAAGAGCCTTTCCCGTGAAGACGTGGAATACCTTTTCAGCTAAATCAGGCTCTTGATGCTGATGTAGAGCGTTGCAAAAACGACCAATCCTCCAAATATTTTCAGCCAAAGTGGGTGGACATAATTACCCATGATATCTTTTCTTACAGAAGCAAGTAAAATCAGGACTAATGCCAGCGGGAGAATAAAGCCATTCAATGCGCCGACAACAATTAAGGTTTTAACCGGTTTCCCAACCATCAAAAAAATACCAAGCGCAATCAGTACGAATCCGATGAGCAATGATTGTTGTGTTTTTTCAAAATGGGGACTGAGTGACCTGAAAAAAGAAATGGAGGTATAGGCAGATCCAACAACTGAAGTGATTGCAGCCGACCACATGATGATGCCAAAAATAAAATATCCTACATTTCCTGCAGCCAATTGAAATACGGAGGCCGGTGGATTAGCGCTATCCAGTGCCAGTCCTTTTGCTACCACCCCATATGCAGCAAGGAAGAGCAGCACCCGCATAACAGATGCAATCAAGATGGCCGATACAGCCGATTGTCCCACTTCCTTTGTATGTTTTTCTCCTGTAAGCCCTGCATCGAGCAGTCGGTGTGCGCCGGCAAAGCTGATGTATCCGCCCACTGTACCCCCCACCAGGGTGATGATGGCAATCATATCTATTTTTTTGGGGAAAATGCTTTCCACGATCACCTGATCAAGCGGTGGTCGTGAAACGAAAACAACATAGAGTGTAAGCACAATCATGAGTATTCCCATGATTTTTGCAAAGAGGTCCATCCATTTGAGTGAATTGTTGTTGATGAAGATTCCGATGGCAATGGCTGCGCTGATGACCGCTCCGGTTGCTGGGCTCCATCCGGTGATGACATTGAGTCCCAATCCCGCACCCGCAAGGTTGCCGGTATTGAATGCCAGTCCTCCTATTACAATCAATGCGGTCAACAGGTAGCCTGATCCTGGTATTACTTTATTGGCGAGTTCTTGTGCACGGAGTCCCGATACACCTAGCACTTTCCAAATGTTCAACTGGGCTCCAATATCGAGCAGAATGGAAATAAGGATCACAAATCCAAAACTGGCCAGCAGTTGGTTGGTAAACACGGCGGTTTGGGTGAGAAAGCCGGGACCAATGGCGGAGGTTGCCATTAAAAACGCAGCAGCTGCAATGGGTGACCCAAGAAACGATTGCTTTTTTTTCATGGCGCTGCGATGGTGATGCCAAAAGTAAGAAGATGCTGATGAATGGCTTCCGCAAATCCAACTGCATGCGGGCCATCCCCGTGTATGCAAATGGTATCTGCTTGTATGGGAATGATTGTACCCTTGGTACTGGTTACGGCACCATCTTGAATCATCTGCAGAATTTGTTGGAGGGAGGATGGGGTGTCTTCAATCATGGCATTTGGCGCAGAACGAGGAGTAAGGAATCCGGCCTCTGTGTACGTTCGATCTGCAAAGACTTCGTGAACGAATGGAAGTCCGCATTTCGCAGCAGCAACAGCAGACCGACTGTTCGCAAGTCCATACAGTTTCAGTTGAGGATCAATGTTCATGATGGTCTCTGCAATGACCTGTGCAACGGCATCGTTTTTTGCAGACGTGTTGTACAGAGCTCCATGAGGTTTTACGTGCGAAGGCTGAACACCATATGAGGCTGCGATCTCGATGAACAATTGAATTTGTTCTGTTATCAAATCAGCCAGTGCTTGTCCGGTGATGTTGAGTTCTGTGCGACCAAAATGTTGTTTGTCGGGATAAGAAGGATGAATTCCAATCGCCACTCCGTGATCTTTTGCCAGCTGAATGGCCGTCCGAATCGACGATTCATCACCCGCATGAAATCCGCACGAAATATTGGCCGAGCTAATGAACGGCATGATGAGGTGATCGTTTCCGCATCCTTCTCCCAGATCGCAGTTCAGGTCGATTTGCATCCTCATCACTAAATGTAAGAATTCATTATATTCAATGAATGAAAACAAGAAGAACTTTCCTGCGTTCGGGCGCGGTGGTGTCGGCGGGCCTCCTGGCCAGTCGCTCTTTTGCCTTTTCCATTGATCACCATCTGGAAGACAAACTCGTTATTGGTCAGAATGGGTTCACGTATACGGTGGACAAGGCATGGGCCAAGGTCAATCCTGCATTGAATCCGGTCATCAATTGCCACGAGATGGTGCAGGATAGTCGCGGCCGACTCATTATGCTTGGCGATGACATCCATAATAATATTATGGTGTTTGATAAGTCGGGAAAACTACTCGATGCATGGGGTACGGCTTATCCCGGAGGGCATGGACTTACCATCAGCAAAGAAAACGGAGAAGATTTTTTATTGATTGTGGATTGTGGATTTTACAACGACCGTTCGGGCGGATTTCAGTCGCAAGCAGGACAAATCATCAAAACTGATCTGACCGGAAGGATCTTGTTTTCAATTGGACAGCCGCAGACCATTGGTGTATACCGGGATGATGAGCGGTTTCATCCAACCGAAACAGCGGTTGCACCCAACGGAGATATATACGTGGCCGATGGCTACGGATCTGATTATATCCTGCACTATGATCACAAGGGACGATTCATCCGCAAGTTTGGTGGGCGAAACAATGCCAACAAAGAACATAATCTTTACAATGCACACGGTGTTGTGGTCGATGCACGGGATGGCAGTAATCCGGTGTTGATTTGTACCTCTCGGGACGAGTGTTGTTTTAAAATCTTTTCCCTTGATGGAGTGTATAAAGGTCGCATCGATACGTCCGGTATGTACGTATGCCGACCAGTGATTCACGGTGATCAGCTGTATGCGGGTGTTTGCTGGAGCAAAGACAAAGAAGGGAAGCGCAATGCCAATACCGGATTCATCACGATACTGGATAAAACCAATAAAGTCGTTTCTTGTCCCGGAGGCAATACTCCTACCTATCAAAATGGCATTCTTCAGCCGACACTTCAACATGAATCAAAAGTGTTCATGCACGGGCACGATGTTTGCATTGATGAAGATCAGAGCGTGTATGTTTGCCAGTGGAATGCGAACAAGACCACTCCCATCAAGCTGACGCGCGTATAGGAACATTGGAATGAAAAAATTATTGATTGCTTTACTGATTCTGGCCGGAATCGGATATGCCTTGAGCCGAGTTCAGTGGTCAGAAGTATTGGGACTCACTACCGTAACTGACTCTGTAGAAAAACAGTTGGGCGATATGTTCTGGGAGCAATATGCCGCAGGGGCAGTGCTCTCCACTGATCCGTCCAAAGTAGACAGTATAGAGGCCATTATCCGTGCTATGTGTGTTGCCAACGATATTGATCCTGCGAAAATCAAACTCCATGTAGTTGAAGCTCCGGAAGTCAATGCTTTTGCATTACCGGATCACCACATGGTGGTCAATACCGGACTGTTGAATTTTTCCAGACACCTGGAAGAGGTCGCCGGTGTTTTGGGACACGAGATTGCTCATATGGAATTGAGTCATGTGATGAAAAAATTGGGGAAAGAAATTGGTCTCACGGTGATCATGATGATTGTGGGAGGAGATGCCGGTGCTGAAATCATAAAACGTGCCATCGGGACACTGAGTTCTTCGGCCTATGATCGTTCGCTCGAAAAAGATGCAGATCTCAAAGCAGTCGATTATATGCACAAGGCCAATATGAATCCGAAGATGTTGTCTTCCTTCCTGGCTAGACTGGCAGAAGAGTCACAAACCCAGGAAGCATTGCAGTGGCTCAGCTCACATCCGGACACCCAGGAACGGGTGCGGTATATCGACGAAAAAATTCGCAAACTTGATCCTTGATCCCGGTCTGCATTGCGCAAGCAATGGAAGATCTTTTGAACTGACGCGTGCAATGCGTGGATAACCGCCAATGGTTTGTGCATCAGCCATTAAAACGATAGGGTCGCCTTCGTGTGTAACTTGAATTATGCCCCGAGTGACTGGAGTAGAAATCAATTCTTGCGTATGGATCACGTGAAGAGATGGGCCGTTCAGTCGGTACCCCATCCTGTCAGAATTAGCTGAAACCGTAAACGGTTCATTTAGGAACGCATGATGAGCGTCTTCCGTAAATCGATCCCACTCAGGACCTTTTATAATTTCTATTGTTGTGGTAGCATGAACATCCGGTAATTCTTTTTCGGGAGCTTTCCAATTCCCCGTGCCAAAACCAGATGCTCCGATTACAATAGCAGCAGCCGCATCAGTAGAAGGAGTTGCTTCGGAGGAGAGTATGTACGATGCGCTCAACACATCACCCGTATTGCCTTTCCATCCACCCGGCGTTGCAACATAGCACCTGCATCCTTTTTCTGATGGGATAGTTTTCAGCTGAGATCCTGCTATTACTTTGATCAATCGATTGAAAGGGGCAGCTTCTCCATTGATGAGCAATCGGCATCCGCCTCCCGTTATAGCCAGAACCGTGAGATCATTGAATTCCATCACCAGTCCGTGCAGCGTGGATTCCACCACCAGTGCATCATCCTCGTTTCCGCAGAGACGGTTGGCGGTCATGGCTGATTCAGTATTCATTGCACCTCCGATGGGTATGCCAAATGCTTGGAGTCCCCAGCGACCTAAATTTTGCAGGGTTGAATGCATGCCGGGTTTGATGATGGTGACGCTCATAGGAGGGATTCGTACGCTGATAGGCTGATGGGATTGAACTGTACACGATCGCCTGCCTGTAAATAACTATAGGGTGGTCGCTCAGGATCAAACATTCGAACCGGGGTCCTTCCAATTACATTCCATCCTCCTGGAGAAGCAGCAGGATAGATTCCGGTTTGCTTTCCGGCAATGGCAACACTTCCGGGAGGAATTTTTGTGGATGGAGTTTTCTTTCTAGCCGTTTCCAATGCAGCAGGAAGTGTTCCCATGTATGCAAACCCCGGAAGAAATCCAATCATGTAGACGTTGAATTCATTCGCGGTGTGCATCTGAACAATAGCCTCGTGGTCCAATCCCGTTGATTCCATCACCGCTTCCAGATCGATAGCAAAAGACGAATCGTAGCAAACAGGGATTTCAATTTTTCGTGATGCAGTATGGACTGCAGAAGTATTGCTGCTTTTCATCCGTGATTGCATTTCCTGCATCACCCGTTCAGCGGTAGCCGGTGCAGTAAAATATACGGTGAGACTGGAGTAGGCAGGAACAGATTCAACGTAGCCACTGAACGGATTGTCTTCCATCTCTCGTTTCAGTTGCATTACCTGTTGGTGCGATGCTTCATTGATGAGATTGGAAAACTCTATTGTCAGGGCATAATCATGTATAGGATAAATTCTCGGGTAATGCACATCAATAGTTGATCACTTGTTCTTCAATCTGTTCGGGTAATTCGCGCCAGGCATATTCCTGATTTCTCAACTGAGGTTCAAACCCAGCTTCCCGGATGGCCTCCTGTATGGATTTGTACGTAAAGCGGTGCGGAGCTCCTGCGGCACTCACCACGTTTTCTTCCAGCATGATGCTTCCAAAATCGTTGGCGCCGCCGTGGAGGCAGAGTTGTGCGACTTTCTTGCCGACGGTCAGCCATGAGGCCTGTATGTTTTTAATGTTGGGCAACATGATACGACTGATCGCTACCATGCGTATGTATTCTTCGCTGGTGGTCAGATTTTGAACTCCTCTGATTTTTGCCAGCAAGGTGTCTACATCTTGAAAAGTCCAGGCGATGAATGCAAGAAATCCGTTTGCGTGTTCCGGCTTTCTGGACTGCACTTCTCTGATTTTGATCAAGTGTTCAAAGCGCTCTTCGAGTGTTTCCACATGGCCAAACATCATCGTGGCTGAAGTGGTGATGTTTTGCTGATGTGCTTCCGCCATGATATCGAGCCATTCCTGTGCTCCGCATTTTCCATTGCTCACCAGACGGCGAACGCGGTCGACTAAAATTTCTGCTCCTGCACCGGGAAGTGAATCCAGTCCCGCCTCTCGCAACGCCTTCAATACTTCGCGGTGGGTAGATTTTTCAAGTTTCGTGATGTGTGCAACTTCCGGCGGTCCCAATGCATGCAATCGAATATCCGGGAACTCTGCTTTGATGGCACGAAATGTATCCACATAGTAGCGGAGTCCCAATTCAGGATGATGCCCACCTTGGAGCAGGAGTTGATCTCCTCCCCATTTCAAGGTTTCCTGAATTTTTTTCCGATAGGTATCCATATCGGTGATGTAGGATTCAGGGTGACCGGGTATGCGGTAGAAGTTGCAGAATTTACAGTTGGCGATGCAAACGTTTGTGGTGTTGACGTTTCGGTCGATTTGCCAGGTGACTTTTCCGTGGGGGACCTGTACTTTTCGAAGGGTATTGGCGACTTCCATCAATTCCGCAAGAGGAGCCTCTTTGAACAACAACATGCCCTCTTCTACTGTTAAGAATTGAAAATCAAGCGCCTTTTGGTATAAATCCGTGAATTCTCTCATTTTCTAAATAAATAGCAACAAAGTTAGCACAACATTGGTTTAAATTAGAATATGAAAACGCTGATTCACATTGCAGTTGCCTTTTCAATGGCCTTCATGCCACTGCGGGAGCTTTTTTCCCAGGAGCGCTTTGTGGATCCTCCTTCACAATACATCACATCGTTTCCGTTCCGGCTCCTTACGGGTGGAGTGATTCTCCTCAAAGCCAAAGTAAACGATTACGCCGATAGCCTAAATTTTGTTCTCGATACAGGTAGCGGAGGGATTTCACTGGATTCAATTACGGTCAAAGAGTTCAACATCCCGGTGGTGGAATCCGATAAGACCATTAAGGGGATTGGGGGCATTCGAAAAGTATCGTTTTTATACAATGCCGCGCTGAAGCTGCCCGGACTGCAAGTCAATGATCTGAATTTCCACGTCAACGATTACAGTCTACTGACCAGTGTGTATGGAATTAAGATTGATGGGATCATAGGGTACAGTTTTTTGATTCGATATGTTGTCAACATCAATTACGATAGCCTTCGCATTCGAATATTCAGTCGTGGCGAACACACCTATCCCAAAGGCGGAAACATCCTGAATCCGATGTTCACGGCCTTGCCCATGCAGTACATCACGTTTGTGGACAATGGTAAATTTTCTCAGCGCTTTTATCTCGATACCGGAGCGGGATTGAATTTTTTATTGTCCGAAAGCTATGTACGCGACAGCAGTGTACTTCGAAAAAAACGCAAGCCTCCCTTCACAACACAAGCAGAAGGTGTTGGCGGGAAAACGACCATGCAGGTGACAACAATAAGAGAGATTCGAGTAGGACCGTATCGATTTAGAAAAGCACCCATCTTTATTTTTAAAGATGAATACAATGTTACCAACTATCCGCATTTGGGGGGACTGGTAGGGAATGACATATTGAGAAGATTCAACATCACATTGAATTATGCCGAGCAGGAAGTCCACATCATCCCAAACTCCCATTATCGGGATGATTTTGATTATGCGTATCACGGATTGTCGATGTATTACATAGACGGGAAGGTGATTGTTGATGATGTGGTACCGGGTTCTCCGGCGGACAAAGCAGGATTTCAAAAAGAGGATTTGGTGATTGCGGTCAATAATGATGTAAGCGGCAATATCCAGGCCTATAAGACGCAGTTGCAGGGAATAGGAGTGAAAATCAATTTTGTGGTACTGCGGCAGGGTAAAGCAGTTGCGCTATCCATGAAACCCGTCAGTATTTTATAGTTAATTTCGCGGCATGATTGGATTTGAGCGATTTGTATTGTCGAACGGCCTCAATGTTCTGGTTCACCAAGACACCAGCACACCCATGGCGGTTGTAAATGTTTTGTATGATGTAGGCGCCCGTGATGAGAACCCTGCCCAAACTGGCTTTGCGCATTTGTTTGAACACCTGATGTTTGGGGGATCGGTTAACGTACCTGACTACGATGAGCCGCTTCAGTTAGCGGGTGGAGAAAACAATGCGTACACTACGAATGATCTCACAAATTATTATTGTCAGCTTCCTGCAGATAATCTTGAAACTGCTTTTTGGCTGGAAAGTGACCGCATGCTCAGCCTTGCGTTCAGCAAAAAAAGCTTGGATGTCCAACGCAAAGTGGTCTGCGAAGAATTCAAAGAGCACTATATCAATAAACCCTATGGAGATGTATGGCATTTGATGCGTGAGTTGGCATACAAGCAACATCCCTATCGTTGGATGACCATTGGTAAAGAATTATCACACATTGAGAATGCACAATTAGACGACGTAAAGAATTTTTTTTTTAAACACTATACTCCAGTCAATGCGATTTTGGTGGTAGCCGGAAACGTAAAGGTTGATCAGGTTAAATCATTGGCTGAAAAATGGTTCGGTGAAATACCATCCGGCACCCGTTATGAACGCAGTCTTCCAATGGAACAACCTCAGCACGAAGCAAGAAGAATGACAGTTCACCGCAATGTGCCGATGGACGCTATCTACAAGACCTGGCACATGTGCGGGAGAAGAGATGAGGCGTATTATGCAACGGATTTGCTCACCGATATTTTAGGCGGAGGCGCATCTTCACGGCTTTATCAATCGCTAGTAAAAGAACAGCAGCTGTTTTCCTCTATTAGTTGCTATCATTTTGGAAGTTTGGATGCAGGGCTGTTGACCATTGAAGGACAACTGGTAAAAGGAATTGATATCCAAAAAGCCGAAGACGCAATTGAAGCGGAATTGGATAAAGTGCGTGGAGAAGCAATGGATGATCGTGAGTTACAAAAAGTAAAAAATAAGACGGAGAGCATTATGGCGTTTGAAGACATGAGTGTGATGAACAGGGCGGGAAGCCTTGCGTTTTATGAACTGCTCGGTGATGGTAATTGGATGAACGAAGAGTTTGAAAAGTACCAGCGGGTGCAGTCGACCGACCTCCAGCAAATTGCCCAATCCGTCCTTTCCTCTACCAACAGCAATACGCTCTGGTATTTATCCACCCCTTGAAGAAGTTGATATGATGTTGAATAGAACCATTGCTCCAGAAATAAAAGATGCGGTAGAATACGACATTGTTCTCAAGCGACCCGAGACATTTTCCTTGAAAAATGGGGTTAAGGTCTATCAGGTTCAGGCAGGAACTGAACAGGTGGTACAAATTGAATGGGTGTTCCGGGCAGGCAACTGGTTTGAGGGGAAACGGACTGTTGCATCCGCTACCAATTTTTTGATCAAAAACGGAACCACTTCCCGTTCTGCTTATGCCATCAATGAGTTTGTTGATTTTTATGGAGCGTATCTGAACCGTAGTTGTTTCAATGAAACTGCGGTCATTACCCTGCATTGTTTGTCCAAGCAACTCGAACAATTGCTGCCGCTGGTGCGTGAACTGATTACTGAAGCCATTTTTTCAGAGCAGGAGCTTTCTATTTATCAGCAGAACATGAAGCAAAAGCTTGCTGTTAATTTAAAGAAATGTGATTTTGTAGCAGGGCGAACAATTGATGCCATGCTCTTTGGAGAACACCATCCATATGGAGTGTACAGTCGCACAGAAGACTACGATGCGCTTCATCGGGAAGAGCTGGTTCGGTTTTATGCCGACTATTACACCCACGGATACTGTACTGTTTTTTCTGCCGGCATCCTGCCGGGTAACTATGCTGAATTGATGGAACGGTATTTCGGTGATCTTCCTTTGAATATGGACGCGAAGGAAGGAATAACGCATTCCATTATACCGCAGACATTGAAAAAAGCAGAAGTCATCAATGATCCGGATGGAGTTCAGGGAGCGATACGGATTGCACGGCCCTTCCTTACACGCCACCATCCGGATTTTCCAAAAGTCCAGGTTCTGAATGCGCTGTTCGGCGGATTTTTTGGATCGCGGCTGATGACGAATATCCGTGAGGACAAAGGATTTACGTATGGGATTTACAGTTATTTCTTGAACCACATACATGCCGGGGTTTGGATGATCAGTACTGAGGCAGGACGCGATGTGTGTCGCGCAACCATTGAAGAAGTCTATCATGAAATGAAAGGGCTTCGTGAAGGCGAAGTGGATGCCGATGAGTTGATGCTTGTGAAGAATTACCTGATTGGGACGTTGCTGGGGGATATGGATGGTCCGTTTCAGATCATAGGTCGCTGGAAGAATCTGATCCTGAATGGGCTGGACGATCGGTTCTTCTATCATTCTGTGCAGACCATTAAAACCATTCAGGCAGAAGAATTAAAAGAATTGGCCAATAGGTATCTGCATCCCGAAGAATTTTATGAACTTGTCGTGGTATAAGTCGACCGCCCTCCATGGAATTTGACCGCAAACATCTTACCGACACCGAACTGATTTCCTTTTATAAGGAGTTAGTGTATTCTCGACAGATCGAGGAAAAAATGATCGTGTTGCTGCGTCAGGGGAAAGTAGCCAAGTGGTTCAGTGGAATTGGACAAGAAGCGATTGCTGTCGGCGCCACCATGGCGCTTCGTCCAGATGAATGGATCATGCCGCTGCACCGCAACTTAGGCGTATTCACGGTCAGGGGCATGACGCTTGAAAAATTATTCCTGCAATGGCAGGGCAGCAAAGAAGGATTCAGCAAAGGACGGGAGCGCAGCTTTCATTTTGGTTCCAAGGAGCATCATATCGCAGGGATGATTTCGCATTTGGGTCCGCAGCTCGCATTGGCTGATGGAGCAGCGTTGGCGCATAAACTGCGGGGAGAGCAGAAAGTTGCACTGGCATTCACAGGAGATGGCGGTACTTCCGAGGGAGATTTTCACGAAGCGCTCAATGTTGCAGCGGTATGGGATCTTCCGGTGATTTTTGTGATTGAGAACAATGGGTATGGATTGAGTACGCCTACATCCGAGCAGTACCGTTGCGAATCCTTGATTGATCGTGCAATTGGATATGGAATAGAGGGCGTGAAGATTGACGGCAACAATGTTTTGGAAGTGTACGATACCATTCGCGGGGTTCGTGAGTACTGCATCGAACAACAAAAACCTTATCTGGTTGAATGCATGACGTTTCGCATGCGGGGCCATGAAGAGGCCAGCGGGATCAAGTATGTGCCTGCTCATTTGTTTGAACAGTGGGAGAAAAAAGATCCGGTTGGACGATATGAAGAATGGTTGTTGATGAATGAGGTCATCAATGTGGATCTGATTTGTGAAATCAACGATGAAATTCGTTTACGTATTGAAGAGGAGTTGAAACGCGGGTTGGCATTCGAAAAAAATACAGTCGCACCCGAAGAAGAACTCCGAGACGTATTTGCTCCGTCGAGTAACGCATTCTCGCTGAGCAATGCGGTACCTCAAATTGCTATTCCCCAGCGCGATGCACCTGTTCGCATGATCAATGCTATAACGGAGGCATTGGATCAATCCCTTTCCATCTACGAAAATTTAGTCGTGATGGGACAGGACATTGCTGAATACGGAGGGGCGTTCAAATTAACCGAAGGATTGATGGCTAAATACGGTAAAGCGCGCATCCGCAATACTCCCCTTTGCGAAAGTGCAATCATAGGTGCTGCGTTGGGACTCTCTCTTGAGGGATTTAAATCGGTCGTGGAGATGCAGTTTGCCGATTTTGTTTCTGTCGGTTTCAATCAAATCGTGAACAATCTTGCCAAGATTCATTATCGGTGGGGACAACAAGCGGATGTTGTGATCCGAATGCCGACTGGTGCAGGTGTGGGAGCGGGCCCTTTTCATTCACAAAGCAACGAAGCCTGGTTTTTTCATGTGCCGGGATTAAAAATTGTTTATCCCTCTAACCCCGCGGATGCAAAGGGGTTGCTCATGGCCGCGATCCATGATCCAAACCCCGTTTTGTATTTTGAACACAAGGCTTTGTACCGCAGCATCAGCGGACCCGTTGATCCCGCTCCGTATGAAGTACCGATCGGTAAGGCAGCTCGTGTGCAATCCGGCGATGATTTCAGCATCATTACATACGGGGCAGGCGTGCATTGGTCGATCGACTACGCTGCTCAACATCCCGAGCTCTCCATTGAAATCCTTGATCTTCGATCACTCGCACCGCTGGATTATGCGGCTATTGAGCAAACTGTCCGTGCGACCAATCGCGTATTGATTCTGCACGAGGATAATTTGACCGGCGGCATCGGTGCGGAAATTGCAGCTTGGATATCTGAACATTGTTTTGCTGTTTTGGATGCTCCGGTGATGCGGTGTGCAAGCATGGATACGCCCATCCCCTTTTCTCCTGAACTGGAGCAGCAATATCTTGCATCATCACGCCTGCACGAATCGGTGCAACGGCTCATTTCATTTTAACGAACGGAGGAACGCGATGCTTTTTGGAAGTTGTTGCATCACGCGGGTGGATTCATCTTCAATGAAATAGTGTTTTACTGCTGAACGTTTAGCGGCTTCCATGATGCCCTTGATGTTCACATCCCCTTCTCCAAGCACTACATTGGTTTCTTCGTCGGCGTGACCCGTATCATCGCATTTTGTTCCGTGTTGCCGATCTTTCAAGTGCAGCAATTTTATGCGGGAAGGATATTTATTCAGGATCTCAACGGGGTCTGCGCATCCCTGCTTCGCCCAATACACATCGAGTTCATACCCAACATACCGGGAATCGGTCTTGGTAATAAGGTCATCGAAAAGCGTTCCTCCTGCAGAAGGACGAAACTCATAGCCATGAGGATGATAACAGAATTCAAGTCCGGTTTCTTTTAGGATTTTACCTGCACGATTGAAGCGCGCAGCCGCTTCATCCACCTCTTTCATGGTGAATGAATTGCCGTCGTGACCAATCCAAAAACAAACGACATATTTTGCACCCAATATTTTGGCCTGCATAATTGTTTTAGTCAGATCGCCCATCAGGTCGTTGTAGTCAATCCCGATGCTCACCATTTTGTATCCCATGGCATCGAGCATTTTTTTGTAGGACTGGATATCCATTCCATACAACTCTCCTCCTTCCAGTTCCCGAATCCCCATAGAACGGACTTGCTGAAGGGTACCCTTCAGGTCGCTTTTCACTTCATTGCGGACGGAATAGAGTTGAATACCGATTTCCTGTGCCTGCAGCACGGTGTTACAGATGCATGCGATGATGAAAATGATTTTTTTCATGATTGTTTTTATTTTCTCACGCGGCTCGGCGCGGCTGTTCCGACAGGAGTACCTTTTCGTTCCCCCGGGTGATAGCGTTCTTCGAGGTAGCTCAGTACATCTTCTTTATAAAAGAGCACATCTTTGAATTCTCCTTTTGCATACAGCGTTGCCTGATCACTGAAGTGGTTGGAGCGCGGATCTCCGCTTTCACCTCCAGCCAATAGAGAGCGAGCTCGGATTTTTTTTCCAAATTCCACTGCGCATACAAAACTGTTCCCTCCGTATCCGTAGCGCTTTTTACTATCCTGGTAGAAGCGACTGTTGAAGGATGGAAGACTGCCCCAGGTAGAAGAAGCAAATGGAACTGGAATGCTGGGTTGAGCGTCATCGTAGCGACTGGTCAGTTGATTATCGATGCGTTGAAATCGGTTGATGTCGCCCCAGGCCACTTCCCAAGTGCCCCAATCTGATTTTAATTTTTTCAACACATCAATGAGAAAACTGATTTTGGTTGCATCCGGAGCCATCTTCATGAGTCGCGGCAACTCCAGGGTAAGGTCCATATCGCCAAGCTGTCCCTTTGTTAGATAAGGCAAGATGCGTTCCGCCCAGAGAATGGCCAGTGTAGTGGCTACTGAATTGGCTGCTGCGTTTCGGTCCCACGCTGCCAGCAGCTGAATTGCTTTGTTCACATCTGCTTTCATGTCGTCTGCGATCGCTGTGCGGTTGGCCGTGACCAACAGGGGAATCATTGCATCAAATGCTGCGAGATGGCGATCGTACCCTGCAGCGATCAGTGTATGAATATCGAATTTGCTGTAGCTGCTCAAAACGCGCACTGCATTGATGCCTCTGAAATTTTCCGGATCAGGGGCCATGTAGGCAGGATATTTTTTCTTGTTGATGCTGCCGTTGCCTCCTGCTGTGAATGGAGTGGCGTTGCAGTTCTGTAACCATCCGCTGGATGGATTAATCAGGTGAACGGTTTCTTCTACGGCATGCAGGCCTTTCCAGTCGGTTGCCGATGTGGACCCATCCACTACCCCGCTCCAGTCGTACTGCGGATCGCGTTTGGGCATGAAGTTGCCATGCCAATACGCGATGTTACCCTGATCATCGGCATATACCGTATTGTTAGAAACATTGGAGCGAAGCGCCATGGTTTTTTTAAAGTCATCGAATGTTTTGGCTTTGGTGCGCGACCACGACTGGATCAATCCATCCAGAGATCGGTTGTTGGATCGCATTGCGATCCATTTATCGTCTTGCATGGACATGACCGGACCTTGATGGGTTTCGTAGATGGTGAATTCACGATTAGTAAAGCCGGTTGCTGTACGATAGGCAATACTTGTTTTTTTGGTTTTGAACGGCAAGAGTTTTTTATCGTGCTGATAAAACAATCCTCCGCTGTTTTTGATGATGGGCACTTCGTAGAGATCGGCAACATCGGCTTCTGAAGAGGTGTGCATCCAGCCGCAGTGTTCGTTGAACCCCTGGTAGACGAAGAATTGTCCCCACGTCACCGCTCCATATGCATTCAATCCTTCTTCACTTACCATGTGTACTTCCGGACGGAAGTAAAACGTAACGTGTGGATTGATGTAGAGCATTGCATGGCCCGAGCTGCTTTTGGAAGGGGCAATGGCAAATCCATTTGATCCGATCAGTTGTTCGGGATCTTTTTTTGCACGGTAAGCAAGATCGCTTGGCAGTCCCGCATAAAACTTCTTGATGTCATTTGCCGAAACATTGCTGGTTTGTATTGCGGAAATGCTGCCATCCGTATAGGTCAGCGGATACCAGGGTTTGAATTGCTTGAGTAATTTCGGGCGGATGGTCGGGTGTTTGTACAGATAGTAGTTGATGCCATCTGCAAATGCGTGCAGGAGTTGTTTGAGCCATTCGGGACTCCTATTGTAATCGTTGACGGCTTCTGTAGTGTCGATTACCATGCGGACCAGTAGGTCTTCGTACAGATCTTTTTCGCCATTTACTTCCGCACTTCTTCCCAGCATCGTGATGTAGTTCATTTCCACGCGCTGAAAATCATCTTCGCATTGTGCATACATCAAACCAAACACACAATCTGCATCGGATTTGCCATAAATGTGCGGAATGCCCCATTTGTCGCGCAGCACCTCAACCCGCTTGGCTGTTTCCTGCCATCGAGCAAGATCGGTATTGCTTTGTGCAAGCGACCACAGCGGGAGAAGTAAAAAGATCAGTCGTTTCATCGTTGTTGATTTTCCTTGAATACCCGGATAAAATTTTCACCCAATATCTTTCGTATATCTTTTTTGGAATATCCTCTTTTGAGCAACTCTTCGGTGATCAGCGGCATTTGGGTGACGTCGTTCAATTCTTTTGGTGCTGAGCTGATGCCATCGAAATCAGAACCGAGTCCCACATGATCCACTCCAATCAATCCAACAATATGATCAACGTGGTCAATCAATTGCGATAGAGAGGGTTGAATTCCGGTGCGTTGAAAACTTGAATCCACAAATGCAGAATAAAAGTTGATATGGATCACTCCTCCATTTTTCCCCAGCGCGCGAATCTGATCATCGGTCATGTTGCGTGGAACGGGACAGAGGGTGTAGGTGTTCGAATGCGAAGCGATGACGGGCTTCTTGCTCACACGCACGGCATCATAAAACGTCTGTTCGCCAACGTGGGAAATGTCTACGATCATTCCGAGTTCATTCATCTTGCGGACAACTTTTTCTCCGAAGGAGGTAAGTCCGTAGGGTCGACCCAAATCGGTTTTGCTGCGTTCATCTGCTGCAGAACTGGCCCAAGAAGTGCTGTTGTTCCAGGTGAGTGTCATGTAGCGTGCGCCCCGGTTGTATAATTTTTCCAGATTGGCGAGATCGTCTTCAATCATGTGTCCCCCTTCCACTCCCATCATGCAACCCAGTTTGCCTGATGCAACGGCAGCGTTGAGTGCATCGGGAGCATGAACGGCCATCATCCGGTTTGGATTGCGTGCAATGGTTGCATCCACGCTGTCCATTTCGCGCATGGCGTGGTTGAATGCTGTTCCATTTCCAAACTGTTCGTTGCAAAAAATCGAAAAGATTTGAATGTCGACTCCCCCTTTTTTCATCCGTGCAAGATCAGAGTGGGTGATGCCGGTGAGGTCTTGTTCGAAGCGCACGGATTTTTCGATTGCGGTAGAAGGGAAATCATTGTGCGTATCGATCACAATGGATCGGGCATGTAATTTTTTATACGATTGAGCAGTGGCAGTCAGCCCGACTGTTAATAATAATGGTATCAGGACAAGTTGTGTGCGCATGATCAGTCGTTGATGGCTTGGTACATGAGTACTTTGAATCGGTCGTGGATATCACCGCGATCAGTGGGGTAGATGTTGGTGAAAAAGAGTCCCACTAGCTTCTCCTTGGGATCTGCCCAGTAGGTAGTGGAGAACATGCCGCCCCATTGAAAGCTTCCTTCGTTGAGCGGGAGTATGCTACTGCCTTTTTCGGTAACCACACCAAAGCCGAGTCCTAATTTATTCAGGCCGTTGTTCAGTTCTCCGATTTGATTTTGGGTCATCATGCGTACTGTATTACGGCTCAGGATGCGCACACCATTGTATTCGCCGCCGTTCAGCATCATTTGCATGAAGATGGCGTAATCCATAATGGTAGATGAGAGTCCACCACCGCCGCTTTGCATCGGGAAATTCAGGTTGGGGAAGTCCCGATAAATTTTTGTGCCTTTGAGCAGGGTGCTTTCCGGGGAGCGAAACAGATTTCCGTTGATGTTTGAATGCAGCATCACCAGTCGGTTTTGTTTATCGGCGGGGATATTGAAATACGTATCTTTCATTCCCAGTGGTTCAAAAATTCGTTTGCGCATGAACTCATACAGGGAGACACCTGAAATTTTTTCAACGAGGTAGCCGAGCACATCGGTGTTCATTCCATAGAGGTAGTGTTCACCGGGTTGGTGAAAGAGGGGTGCTTTTGCAAGCAGCTGAATGTTTTGCTGAAGGGTTTGATTTTCTATTGCAATGCCGCCGGTTACTCCAAATTTGGCATAGATCGAGGTAGCCATTGCCGAACCGATTTGCGGATAGGCAAATCCTGCGGTATGCGTGAGCAGTTCACGTATGGTAAATTCTTTTTTTGCGGGAACGGTTGTATAGGTAGTATCGGCCTCGTTGAATTTGTCGATCACCTTCATGTTTTTGAATTCGGGCAGGTATTTGGACACCGGTTCGTCCAGTAAAAATTTTCCCTCTTCATAGAGAATCATGGCAGCGGTGCTGGTGATGGCTTTTGTTTGCGAAGCGATTCGGAAGATGTGATCGTTTCGGATAGGAGTTTTCTTATCCATGTCATCGTATCCGAAAGCTTTGTAGTATTCCACTCTGCCGTTTCTGATGAGCAGGGCCACTCCCCCGTTCATCCATTTTTTATCGACCCATTCTTGAATGGCTTTGTCGGCTGTCTGCAATCGTGCCGGGCTCAGAGAAGGTTTGGTGACGGCATCTTTTATTTTTTGTTCGATGCCTTTGATGGTGGAGCCGGGAGAGGATCCGTTGGACTGTGCAATGGTAAGTGCTGTTGCACCAGCAAACAGAAGTGAAAGGAAAATTCTTTTCATGGTATACAAGATGAAGATGAAAGTTAATTAAAAACGGCTTTCTTCCGTGCGTACGCGAGGAAGGATGCCGGATCTGAAGTAGCGGGATGCTTCGAGGATGTATTGATGGAACTGGTATTCGGCGGTGAAGGCCACCAGTTCGTAGGGTGGGCGCCACAGTTTCATGAAGCGTTCGATATCCCGTTCATTGAGCCCCGTTATTTGTCGCACCAGCGCTTTTGTAAACCGCGAATCGACAAACTTCTGCTGTTCTTCCAGGATCAAGCGACTTTGGAAGCTTCGCATGACTTTATTTTTTCTGAACTTGAACGAATTGATGAGGCTGTTGGGATCCAGGAAACCGGATGAGGTCGTTTGGAGTCCCCCTCCTTCAAACTCAAAAATGCTTCGATAGCGTTCTCTGTTTTCAAGTGAATCTTCCCGATAGGATTTAGCAATCACCACTACTTCTTTCAGAGTTTTATACCGGTCCTGCACCGTAATCTGCAGGGATACATCAAATCCTGCCGGGTAGCGGATTTCCCGTACCGGGAAGAAGGTGGTGGATTTCCCGCGGTAGGTGAATGCCACAGAATCGTCTTTTTCTACAGAGAGTCCGTAGCGACCGATGGAGTCGGTGAAGGTGTAGGATCCTTTTTTGCTGGTCACTTTCACGGCGGGGATGGTCACCATCCGGGTGGAGTCGTATACCTTACCCGTTAACCATACCTGTGCATGGAGCTGCTGTGCAAACAGAATCAGCAACAGGAGCAAGCCCGCCTTGGTTATTTTGATGCCCATTTCTCAATCACCTTGGGATAATGCTGGTGTTCCAGCAGATGGATTTTTTGGGCCAGTGTTTCGGGGGTTTCGGTGGGACCGATGGCGGCCCTGGCCTGAAAAATTGTTTTTCCGTGGTCGTATTCTCCATCCACCAGGTGGATCGTGATCCCAGATTCCCGGTCTCCGGCGGCCAGGACCGCCTTGTGTACATGCTCCCCGTACATGCCCTTGCCCCCGTGTGCAGGAAGGAGGGCCGGGTGGATGTTGACTATCCGGTTGGGGAAGGCATTGATCAGGGTATCGGGGATTTTCCACAGAAAACCAGCCAAAACAATATGCGTAATACCATGATTAACAAGCTCTTGTGTATATCGATCGGAGTGCATAAAGGGTTCCCGTTCGATGATCAGTGAAGGAATCCCGAACCGGTTGGCAATGGACAAAACTCCTGCGTCTGAACGGTTGCTGACGATCCGTGATACTTTTATAAACTTATGGTTATCAAAGTATTGTATAATTTTTTCCGCATTGCTTCCCTTTCCGGAGGCAAAAATGGCCAGTTTTACTTGTGGGTGGCTCATCAGTCCCATTCTCCTCAGGATCTTTTTTTCATAGTTCCAGAAGAACTGAAATTGTCCAAACACCACCGAAACTGCTAATAAAATGACCTGGTAGCCGAAAATCAGGACCGATAAACGCAGAAGGAGTCGAAAGCCCCAAAATGTTTGTTCATCGAAACCTACCCATTGGGTGATCTCTCGTGAAACAAATGCTGTGGATGTTCCTGTTATCGCAAACGTGCAGAGGATAAAAAATAGTTGAAGAGGCGATACTTGCCACTTTTGCTGCAGTTTGTTGAACATGCTGCAAAGAGAAGAAAAAATTGATTTCAGCATCTTTTCGACTGTCATTTATTTGTCGCCTATTTTTTTTCACTCTGTTGATATTATGTTGAAATCCTGACTTAAATTTGCGCACGATTTTATGAGGCTCCACCTCATTTTCACACCATTCAAAAGAGGGTATGAATTATTCAAGAAAAGCCTTTCGCAATTTATTTTTTCCGTTTTTTTTATTGTTTTCCTTTTCGCTCGGTACTGAAGTAAGCGCCCAAGATGGTAAAGCACTGTTCAATCAGAAGTGTGCTTCCTGTCACGCGATCGACAAGAACCTGGTGGGACCTGCACTGAAGGGTGTAGAGGAGCGTTGGGACGACAAGAGCATGTTGTACGAGTGGGTACGCAACAGTGCTGCTGTGATCAAGAAGGGGTATCCCCGCGCGGTAGCCGTGTACAACGAGTACAACAAGGTTCAGATGACGGCGTTCCCTGAATTGAAGAACGAGGACATCGACGCCATCCTGGGGTACATCAACACCGGAGGGGCAAAAGCGGCCGCGGCTGCGGGTGACGCACCGGCAGGAGGTTCTCCCGAGAGCAAAGCAGCGGAAGATGATTCCAGTTTATTGTATGGCATCCTGACCATTATCCTGGCGGTAATTGCCATGATTTTATTGCAGGTGAACAGCAACCTCCGCAAGATGTCGGAAGAAGCAGAAGGAAGTGCTGTTGCAGAGCCGGTTCCGTTCTACCGCAACAAAGCCTACATCGCGATCTTTGCCATTCTGTTGTTTTTGGGTGGAGGGTACATGACCTTCCAGGGCGCGCAGAATTTGGGCCGTTCAAAAAACTACCAACCCGAGCAACCTATTTATTATTCCCATACTGTTCATGCCGGCATCAATCAGATCAACTGTCTGTATTGCCATGGAGGAGCACAGGAAAGCAAGCATGCAAACATTCCTTCGGTGAACGTGTGTATGAATTGTCACATGGGCATCAACGAATACGCAAAGGGTCCGCAGTTGTATCGTGAAGATGGAAGCAAGGTGGATGGAACTGCAGAGATTCAGAAGTTGTACAAGTATGCCGGATGGGATCCAGCAAAGAAATTATATACAGGAAAGGGACAAGCGATTGAGTGGGTGCGCATTCACAATCTTCCTGATCACGTTTATTTCAATCACGCGCAGCACGTAACGGCAGGAAAGCAGCAGTGTCAGACATGCCATGGTGAGATTCAGAAGATGGGTGAAGTCTATCAGTACAGTGATTTGAGTATGGGATGGTGCGTTAACTGTCACCGGGAAACCAAGGTGCAGTTTACCGATAACAAATTCTACAGCATTTATGAGCAGTTCCATGAGGACATGAAGAATAAGAAGCTCGACAGCGTAACGGTCGAGAAGATTGGTGGAACGGAGTGCCAAAAATGTCACTATTAATAATTACGACAACCCAACAACTGTTATGAAGCATAAAAAGTATTGGCAGAGTATTGGTGAACTGAAGGGCGGCGATGCGCATCAGGAACGTGTGCAGGATGAGTTTGGAGAAGACCTGGTATCTGCTCCGCGTCGCGACTTCCTCAAGTACCTCGGTTTCAGCACAGCCGCTGCAGCAGTTGCTGCGAGCTGCGAAATTCCTGTCAAGAAAAGTATTCCTTATTTGAACAAGCCAGACTCCATCATCCCCGGTGTTGCCAACTATTATGCAACCACGTATGTGTTGGATGGGGAGGCCGTTCCGGTCGTGGCCAAGGTAAGAGATGGTCGACCCATCAAAGTCGAGGGCAACGAGTTGTCTTCGTTGACCAATGGAGGCACATCTGCTCGTGTTCAGGCTTCGGTGTTGGGATTGTACGATACTGCTCGTTTGCGTTTTCCTCTTGCCGGTGGCAAAGAGGTGAGCACCTTCGATGCATTTGATAAAATGGTAGGTGAAGCCATGGCGGGAATCGGCGGGAAGTCGGTTGTCCTCCTCACCGAAACCATCACTTCGGTTACAACAAAAAATGTCATTGCCGGTTTCTTAGCAAAATATCCCGGATCGCGTCATGTAAAGTATGATGCGGTTTCATCCAATGGAATACTGAATGCCAATGCGATCAGCTTTGGCAAGCGTGCGATTCCTTCGTATCATTTTGACAAAGCGGGTACGATTGTCAGTCTGGGCGCCGATTTCCTCGGAACCTGGTTGAGTCCAATCGAATTTTCCCGTCAGTATGCTGCGGGAAGAAGGATTGATCAGAACAATCCGCAGATGAGCAAGCACATTCAATTTGAAGCGAGCTTGAGCATGACCGGTGCGAACGCCGATGATCGGTATGCGGTGCGTGTTTCAGAAGTGGGTGCTGTTGCCCTCAACCTGTATGCGGCACTCGGTGGAAACGTAACGGCTCCAGCGCTGGGAGATGAGCGATTGGAAAAAGGAATTCAGTTAGCCGCAACATCATTGAAAGCTTCTGGTGCAGCTTCGCTCGTTGTTTGTTCCAGCAACGATGCAACTGTTCAGTTGGTGGTCAATGCCATTAACAGCATGTTAGGTGCATATGGCACCACCATCAACTGGGGTGCAACGATCAATACCCATCAAGGGGATGATGCTGCCATGGTGCAGTTAGTGCAGGACATGAACGATGGGAAAGTAGGTGCGGTATTGGTTCACGGTGTGAATCCTGCGTACGATTATTTTGATGCACAAAAATTTGCAAGCGGATTGGCAAAAGTTGCCGTATCTGTTTCCTTCAACGATAAGGAAGACGAAACATCTGTATTGTGTAAGTTTCAGATTCCGGATCATCATTTCCTGGAAAGCTGGGGAGATGCCGAACCCAAGTCCGGTCACCTGTCTTTCCTTCAGCCCACCATTGCTCCATTGTTCAAGACCCGTGCGTACCAGACTTCATTGATGAAGTGGAGCGGTGAAGCAGTTGCCACATATGGAGAGTACTTCAAGCAATACTGGCTAAAGTATTTTGGTTCACAGTCGGCTTGGGACAAAGCCCTGCAGGACGGTGTGGTTGAAACTGCGGCTGCGGTTTCCGGAGGTGCGTATTCAGCAGCGGGACTATCAGAGGCTGCTGCAAAAATCAGCGCCAGCAAATCAACTTCCGGCAAAGACATATTATTATATACCAAAGTTGCCATAGGTACCGGTAAAGAAGCCAACAACCCCTGGTTGCAGGAGATGCCGGATCCGATTACCAAAGCAACGTGGGATAACTACGCGGTCATTTCATTTGCCACTGCAAAAGAATTGGGCATTGTAGTTGACGACAACTATGAGGTGGAAGTCGCCAAGCCCGTCGTAAAGATCACCGTCAACGGAAAAGAAATGAAACTTCCGGTGCTCGTGATTCCCGGGATGCACAAAGACACCATTGCTATTGCACTGGGGTATGGCCGTTATGAAAAGGCGGGTAAAGCAGCAGCGGGTGTAGGACAAAACGCATTTCCGTTGGCTTCGTTCGATGGATCTTCCTTCCACTATGCAGCGTATAATGCAACGATTGAAAAAACAAATGATACGTTTAAACTCGCTTATACCCAAACGCACAATCAGTATGAGGGAAGAGATGAAGTGGTGCGTGAATTCTCATTGGGTGATTTCAAAGCACATCCTACACAACTGAAGGATGATCGTCACAAGCTCGTAGAGGATTATGCAAAGAATACCGGTGATTACCGTGCCGAAGGAACACTGTATCCCAATTATCCGTATCCGGGTGCCAAGTGGGGAATGAGCATCGACCTCAATACCTGTACCGGTTGCGGTGCGTGTACGGTGGCATGTACGGCCGAAAACAACGTTGCTGTTGTTGGTAAGTCGGAAGTACTGCGTGCGCACGAAATGCACTGGTTGCGCATCGACCGCTATTTTGCAACCTACCGCGATGATTCCGGAAATGATAACCTGGATGCTTTGAATGTGGTGTTCATGCCGATGCTGTGTCAGCATTGCGACAATGCTCCGTGTGAGAATGTTTGTCCGGTGAACGCTACCAACCACAGCAGTGAAGGATTGAATCAAATGACGTATAACCGTTGCATCGGTACCCGTTACTGTGCCAACAACTGTCCCTATAAAGTGCGTCGCTTCAACTGGGCGGATTATACTGGAGCCGACAGCTTCCCGGATAATCAGCGCGGCAAGCTGGATGACTCTGTGATGATGATGAACGAGGACCTCACCCGCATGGTATTGAATCCGGATGTAACGGTTCGTTCACGCGGTGTGATCGAGAAGTGTTCATTCTGCGTTCAGCGTTTGCAGGAAGGCAAGCTCAAGGCGAAGAAAGAGAACCGACCGCTGGAGACTGGAGCCAATGGCAAGTGGGACATCAAGACTGCGTGTCAGCAGGCCTGTCCAACCAACGCCATCGTATTCGGAAACGTAAATGACGAGAACAGTCCCGTGAGCAAAATCCGCAACGAAGAACAAACCAACCGCGTTTTCTATTCACTTGAACAATTGCACGTGTTGCCCGGTGTTAGTTACCTGGCCAAGATCCGGAACACCGATCGTCACGTGGGCGTTCAAGAAGAATCACATTGATAAAAGAGGGTAAACCATAAACGACCAACACATGAGTGTTACAAAGTATGAATCACAGTTAAGAGAACCACTGGTCAATGGCCACAAGACCTATGGTCAGGTAACCCAAGACATTGTGCATACCATCGAAGCCAAGCCCACACGCTTGTGGTACATCGGCTTCTATGTTTCTGTAGCACTGTTGTTGTTTGGTGTTTACTCCGTGTACCGCGAGGTGACCTATGGTATTGGGCAGTGGAACGTGAATCACACCGTTGGTTGGGGTTGGGACATCACCAACTTCGTTTGGTGGGTCGGTATCGGTCACGCCGGTACCCTGATCTCAGCGATTCTGTTGCTGTTTCGTCAGGGATGGAGAACCGGTGTAAACCGTGCGGCAGAGGCGATGACGATTTTCGCGGTAATGTGTGCCGGTCAGTTCCCTATTTTCCACATGGGTCGCGTGTGGATGGCGTTCTTCACACTGCCTTATCCCAATACGCGCGGACCACTATGGCCTAACTTCAATTCGCCATTGATGTGGGACGTGTTTGCGATCTCTACCTATTTTACCGTTTCGCTCTTGTTCTGGTATTCCGGTTTGTTGCCTGATCTGGCGACGGTTCGCGATCGTGCCAAGACCAAACTGCGCAAGCACTTATACGGCATTGCATCATTTGGATGGAGCGGAAGTACCAAGCACTGGCAGCGCCACGAGAGTTTGTCGCTTGTACTTGCGGGACTTTCCACGCCGCTGGTACTTTCGGTTCACACCATCGTATCGTTCGACTTTGCCACTTCGGTCATTCCCGGATGGCATACCACCATCTTCCCGCCTTATTTCGTTGCCGGTGCGATCTTCTCCGGATTTGCGATGGTACAAACTTTGATGCTGGTGTTGCGCAAGGTGATGAACCTGCACGACTACATTACCCTCGGCCACATCGAAGCGATGAACAAGATCATCGTGCTGACCGGATCCATTGTAGGATGTGCTTACTTAACAGAATTGTTCATGGCCTGGTATTCACAGGTTCCATTTGAGCAAGATATTTTCTTCAAGTACAGAATTGCCGGTCCCTACGGATGGAGTTACTGGTTGATGATGACCTGTAACGTGGTTTCTCCGCAGTTGTTCTGGTTCAGAAAACTGAGAAGGAATGTAACGTTCACGTTCATCATGAGTATTGTGGTGAACATCGGTATGTGGTTCGAGCGTTTTGTGATCATCGTGTCTTCGATCTACCGCGATTACCTGCCTTCTTCCTGGTCGCTGTACTACCGACCCACCATTTGGGAAGTTGGTTTTTATCTGGGAACATTCGGATTGTTCTTCACCTGTTTCTTCCTGTTCGCGAAGTACTTCCCGGTCATTGCGATTGCAGAGATCAAGTACGTGTTGAAGATGACTGGTGAGAGCTATAAGGATAACATGGAAAATCTTGAGAAGAAATCGGTTGACGAATTTGTTCACGAGATGCACCACGATCATCATGCTGAAGGCAAGGTGACCGTGGCCCACCATTAATAATTATGTAAAAGAGATACAATGGCGTTGAAAAAATTTGTTGTAGGCTGTTTTCAGGACGAGAAGGTCCTCTTCCCTGCCGTTGAAAAGGTAAGGAAGGCGGGCTATAAGTTCCACGACATCTACACGCCCTTCCCGGTTCACGGATTGGACAAGGCAATGGGGTTGCGTGACACCAGTCTGCACACGGCAGGATTCCTGTATGGACTGATTGGAACGACCACTGCAGTAACGTTCATGACGTGGGTGTTTACGAAAGATTGGCCGGTGAACATTGGTGGTAAACCCAATTTTGCGTTCCCCGCATGGATTCCCATCACATTTGAGATGACGGTACTGTGTGCGGCGGTGGGAATGGTATTGACGTTCTGTTATATCTGTCAGCTTGCTCCATTTGTAAAGCGGCATCATTTTCATCCGCGTGCTACAGACGATCTGTTTGTGATGGTGATTGAATGTGGCGAGAAGACTAATGAAGACGAATTGAAATCGTTGTTGAACAATGTGGGTGCAGAAGGTGTGAACACTCAGGTGGCAGAAGAAGGATGGTGGATTGGTCGCTACGACAAAGAACAGGAACTCTATAAGGAACCCAACATAGCTTAATCAGATGAAAAGAACAACAATTGTATTCTGTGGGATGGCGGCCGTGATGATGGCTGTCGTGGGGTGCAGTGATGTAAAGCGTACGCCCGGAACGGTGTATATGCCTGACATGGCATACAGTCGCGCCTACGAAACCTATTCTTCCAACCCGCTCTTCGCGGATGGTCGCACCAACCGTGAACCGGTTTCCGGTACGATCAAGCGCGGCGAAGCATATCCTGTGCACATCGAGATGGATGCTGTTGGAGATACTGCTAATTATTATGCTTCCCGTTCACTGGTGAATCCAATTGATTCATTGGATGAGCAACGCATGAAAGAAGCAGAGCGGTTGTATTTGATCAATTGTGGGATCTGCCACGGTGCGAAACTCGACGGAAACGGTCCCCTCTGGAAAGACGGTGACGGTCCCTATCCTTCCAAGCCCGCGACCCTGGTGGGCGATGCGAAGTACGAGAACATGCCTGCCGGACAAATGTTTTATTCCATCACGTATGGGAAGAACCTGATGGGCAGTTATGCTTCTCAACTCACTCCTCAGCAACGTTGGGAAGTGATCACCTATATTAAAACCAAGCAAGGCAAAGGAGCCAAATAACATAACCAACGTATTAAATCATCAGGAATGATCAAGCAGCAATTCGAGATATCGGCCGGCTATAAGAAGTGGACGAACATCCTTTTGGGTGTAGGCGGACTGGCCCTTGTGTTGGGATTCATTTTCCTCGGCATGAGCAAGGACGAACATGCACAAACCCGTTTCTGGGCGGTGTTGCTTCAAAACAGTACCTTCTTCTTGTTGGTGGTGAATGCCAGCATGTTCTTCATTTGTGTGACCACGTTGGCCATGGGCGGTTGGCAAATGGCCTTCCGTCGTGTACCTGAAGCCATCTCTTCGCTGGTTCCTGTATTCTCTATCCTTGCATTGCTTGTGTTTGCCGGAATCATATTCGGACATCAGCATCATATTTATCACTGGCTCGACAAAGAACATGTAGAGCATGATCCAATTCTGAAAGGTAAGAGCGGTTTTTTGAATCCTACATTTTTCTTTGCCTGGACCATCATCACAGTATTGGTATGGTCGTGGGTAGGTGCCAAGATGAGAAAATTATCCTCTCAGGCCGATGCGCCCATTGATCAGGAAAGCGGAAAAAAATATATCTGGAACAATACCGTATGGGGTGCAGTTTTTGTGGTGTTCTTTGGCCTGACTGTAGGATCGACCATTCCCTGGTTGTGGTTGATGAGTATTGATGCGCATTGGTATTCGACCATGTACAGCTGGTATACATTTGTCAGCTCGTTTGTTGCGGGCATGTCGCTTGTCGCCCTCTACGTGATTTATTTAAAGAACAACGATTACCTCGATTTCGTAACAGAAGAGCACCTGCATGATCTGGGTAAGTTCATGTTTGCTTTCTCTGTATTCTGGACCTACCTCTGGTATTCACAATTCATGTTGATCTGGTATGCCAACATTCCAGAAGAGACCGTGTACTTCAAGCCCCGATTGCAGGGCGCCTACAGAGGATTGTTCTTCCTCAACCTCATTGTGAATTTTGCAGTGCCTTTCTTGTTGCTGATGAGAAGGGGATCGAAGCGGAATTATACTACGGTGACCTTCCTGGCCGTGATCATTATCCTGGGACACTGGATCGACTTCTACCAAATGGTGATGCCCGGTTCTCTTGGTGATCATTATAGCCTGGGTTGGTTCGAGTTCGGCATTTTGATTCTGTATGCCGGATTGATCATGCTCCTGGTGGGCAGGGCATTGGCGAAGAAACCGCTGATGGCATTGCACCATCCGTTTGTAAAAGAGAGTACGATTCACCATACCTAAGGATCAACGAACTATACATGAATTCATTAACAAAATACAATTGAGCATGTCGGGTTATTTCATTTTAGCCATTCTGACGCTGGCGTTTGTGGTTACCTTCCAGATCGCCAAGGCAAGCGAGTATGTGTCGGTGCTGAAAGGCGAAGAGAAAGCCTTCAGGCAGAACAACAGGATCAATGCGTTCCTGTTCATTGTCTTCCTGGTGCTGGGATTGATCGGTGCCTGGTGGTGCAATGAATTGTTCTACCAAAAGACGTTACTGGCGCAGCCTGCTGCCTCCGATCATGGAGAGAAAATTGATTTCATGCTCTGGATCACATTTGCGGTAACAGGACTGGTGTTTTTCATCACCCAGATCCTGTTGTTCTGGTTTGCCTATAAGTACCAGTACAGCGAAAAGCGCGAGGTGTTTTTCTTCCCGCACAACAATAAACTGGAATTGATTTGGACCGTGGTACCGGCAATCTTTCTGACCGTGTTGGTTGGATTTGGATTGTTTTACTGGTTCAAGATCACCGGCGATGCACCCAAAGATGCTCAGGTGGTGGAGATCACCGGAAAGCAATTCAACTGGATGATGCGCTATCCCGGTAAAGACAATGTACTCGGAAGAAAAAACTATCGCCTGACCGACGCTTCCAATGGAAATGCGTTGGGTGTGGATTGGGAAGACGAGGCGAGTCACGACGATATCGAAGCAACCGAAATGCATTTGGTTGTCGACAAGCCCGTACAGCTCGTCATCAACGCACAGGATGTGATCCATGATGTGGGACTCGTACATTTCCGTCTCAAGATGGACGCCGTACCAGGCATTCCCACAACGCTGTGGTTCACTCCCAAGTACACCACTGCTCAGATGAAAGAAATTACCGGCAATAAAGATTTTGTATACGAAATATCATGCGATCAGATGTGCGGAAGCGGTCATTACTCCATGCGGGGCGTGATTGTTGTGGAAACACAAGCAGAATATGATGCGTGGATGGCTTCCAAGAAGCCTCAGTATGCAGTAGTAAAAGAAGCGGCACAGCCCGAATCAAAACCATAAAAATTGAACAATGAGTAGCGAAGCAATCAAACACGGTCATGCAGTTGCAGAAGTACATTCGCACGACGCTCATGATTCACATGGTCACGACCATCACCATGAGGAGTCGTTCCTGACGAAGTACATTTTCAGTACCGATCACAAAATGATCGGTAAGCAGTTCCTCATCACCGGTATCATCTGGGCGATTATCGGTGGATTGTTCTCTGTCCTCTTCCGTTTGCAGTTGGGTTATCCTGAGATGTCGTTTCCGTTTTTGGAGGACCTCTTCGGTAAGTGGGCTGCGGGTGGAAGAATTTCCAATGATTTCTATTATGCATTGGTGACCATGCACGGTACCATTCTGGTATTCTTCGTGTTGACCGCCGGTCTCAGCGGAACCTTTGCCAACATTCTTATTCCGCTTCAAGTAGGTGCGCGCGACATGGCATCGGGATTTCTGAACATGTTGAGCTACTGGTTTTTCTTCCTTGCGAGTGTGGTGATGTTTGCATCGCTGTTCATTCAAACCGGCCCTGCTTCCGGTGGTTGGACCATCTACCCTCCGTTGAGTGCGTTGGGACAAGCCAGTGAAGGTTCCAAACTCGGAATGGATTTCTGGCTGATCTCCATGGCGTTGTTCATTGTGTCTTCGCTGCTGGGTGGATTGAATTACATCTCTACCATTTTGAACCTGCGGACCAAGGGCATGAGCATGACGCGTTTGCCGTTGACCATCTGGGCAATTTTCTTTACTGCCGTGTTGGGCGTATTGTCCTTCCCCGTTTTGCTTTCCGGCGCAGTGTTGTTGTTGTTTGACCGCAACCTGGGTACCAGTTTCTATCTTTCTGACATCGTGGTAAAAGGCGAGATCCTTCCGAACGAAGGTGGATCAGCCATTCTGTTCCAGCACCTCTTCTGGTTCCTGGGACATCCTGAAGTATACATCATTCTGCTGCCTGCAATGGGAATGGTTTCTGAGATCCTTTCTGTGAATTCTCGGAAACCGATCTTCGGATACCTTGCGATGGTGGGCTCGCTGTTTGCGATTTGTATTCTTGCCTTCCTCGTGTGGGCGCACCACATGTTTGTCACCGGGTTGAATCCGTTCCTCGGAGCATTCTTCGTGTTGCTCACGTTATTGATTGCCATTCCATCGGCCATCAAGGTGTTCAATTGGCTGACCACTATTTGGAGAGGCAACATCCGCTTCACTCCTGCGATGCTATTCGCTATTGGATTTGTGAGCCTGTTCATCTCTGGTGGGTTGACCGGTATTTTCCTGGGTAACTCGACTTTGGACATTCATCTGCACGATACGTATTTTGTGGTGGCACACTTCCACATTGTAATGGGTGTGGCATCTTTCTTTGGAATGTTTGCCGGTGTGTACCACTGGTTCCCGAAGATGTACGGACGCTACCTCAACAACACGATGGCCTATATCCATTTCTGGGTAACCATGGCAGGATCGTATTTGATTTTCTGGCCCATGCACTATTCTGGTCTTGCCGGTATGCCTCGTCGTTATACCGATTGGAGCAACTGGCAGTCGTTCAATCAGTTTGCTGATATGAACCGATTCATCAGTACAGTAGCCATGGTGGTGTTTGCCGTTCAGTTGTTGTTTGTCTTCAATTTCTTCTATTCGATTTTCAAAGGAAGAAAAGTGAAGTCGCAAAACCCATGGGGTGCCAACACACTGGAGTGGACTACACCGATCAATCCCGGACACGGCAACTGGCCTGGTGATATTCCGGAAGTGCACCGTTGGGCGTATGATTATGGCAAGGACGGAAGGGAATTCATTCCGCAGACCGAGCCGGTAGGAGAGCACGAGTCGAAGCATTGACCGATCGCTGCCCGCTCGTAAGGGCGTGCGACATAAAATAATATTTGATGCACACGAATGAAACGAAGGGAAAGGAGGCATCAACGGTATCATCCAAGCTGAAAGATTATCAGCAGCTGATGAAGTTCACACTCAGTTTTACTGTGGTGTTTTCATCGGTGGTGTGTTACCTGCTGGTTCCGGGAGTTGAGTTCGACATCCTATCAGTTCTTTTACTTTTTGCAGGTGGACTCCTGGTCACAGGTGCCGCCAATGCCATCAACCAGATCGCTGAAAAAGATACCGATGCGATCATGAAGCGAACAGCCAACCGGCCGCTTGCTTCCGGAAGGATGTCGGTCGACGAAGCCGCTACGTTTTCGGTAGTTGCTGCTGTCTTCGGCACCTTCATCATCGGTCTCTGGTTCAATTGGACTGCAGCGGGATTATCGGCGTTCAGCCTTTTTCTCTACGGGTTCATTTATACTCCGTTGAAAAAAGTGCACTCGATCGCGGTACTGGTTGGAGCCATCCCCGGCGCATTGCCCTGCCTCATTGGTTGGGCCGCTGGTGATTCGGATCTTGGCATCGGTGGATGGGTGATGTTCATGTTGCAGTTCTTCTGGCAGTTCCCCCATTTTTGGGCGATTGCCTGGGTGGCGCATGATGATTACTCGCGGGCCGGTTTTCGGCTCTTGCCTTCAGCGGGAGGTCCCACACGCTATGCAGCGGTACAAGCGATCTTGTATTCCGTATTGCTTCTTCCCATCGGCACATTGCCGTTTGTGTTGGGCATGTCGGGCATGATCAGCCTGGTGATCGTGGCACTGGCAAATCTGGCGATGCTCTGGCAATCCATTCAGTTGTTTCAAAAAATGGATGTCGCATCGGCACGGCGCGTGATGTTCGGTTCTTATATCTACTTGCCCGTAGTGTTGTTGTCGTTGTTGGCCGACAAACTCGGGTAGAAAAAAAATGAAAGATGATGCAAGCGATGAGTGAGCAAAAACGAAAAATACATCCCCACAAATTCACGTTGTGGGTAGCGATGGGAAGTATCCTGATGATGTTCGCCGGATTGACCAGCGCCTACATCGTCAAACGCAGTCAAGCCAGTTGGATGATGCTGGAGATACCTGTTTTATTCTGGTACTCTACAGCAACCATTCTGGCGAGCAGTGTTACGGTTCAACTGGCACTGAAGGCCATTCGCTCTCGTGAGATGGTGGCCTACAGAAGATGGATGGTGATCACCGCTGTACTCGGAGCTCTTTTCTTGTTGCTGCAGATAGCAGGATTCAATGCATTCGGTTCAACTGGCATTCGACTGATCGGTGCCGGATCCAATGCATCGTATTCTTTTCTGTTGGCCATTTCCGGTTTGCACGGCTTGCACGTGCTGGGCGGGGTGGTGGCATTGATTGTCATTGCCATCCGTGCGGTGAGCACCACCAACCGGACCTACAGCAGCTTACCGCTGGAAATAGCGGCAACGTATTGGCATTTTGTAGATGCCTTGTGGATCTACTTATTTATATTTTTCAATTGGATGAAATAAGCATCCCGTTGATTTGAACCTTAAAACAAGTAATAGCATGGCAACAGCCCAAGCACAAATGGAAACCAAATGGTGGAACGGTGGCAGAAGCCCGTTCAACGTGGAGTATGGGAAACTGATGATGTGGTATTTCCTCATGAGTGACGCGTTCACTTTTGGTGCATTCCTGATCTCGTATGGTACCATCCGTTTCAGCCAGAACTACTGGCCCGATCCCAACGTGGTATTCAATGCGTTCCCCTTTGCCGGTCACGCCAATCTTCCACTGGCGTTCGTGAGTTTGATGACCTTCATTCTGATTGTGAGCTCCGTTACCATGGTGCTCGCCGTGCATGCCGGTCACAACATGGATAAAAAAGGAGTCGTGAAATGGATGATCTGGACCATCATCGGTGGACTGGCTTTCCTTGGATGCCAGGCATGGGAGTGGACACACCTCATTACCGGCGACCACCTGGTGCTGATGGATGGACAAGTGAAAGAGCTCGGAACAACGGTGAGCATGAATCCTTGGGGACCAGCCGCGAATGTCACTGGACATGAAGGTCACCATGTTTCAACACCCGGTCCCGTTGCCTTCGGAGGATATTTCTTCGGCATCACGGGCTTCCACGGTTTCCACGTATTCTCCGGAGTGATCATCAACATCGTTATGCTGATCATGGCCATGAACGGAACATTTGAAAGAAGAGGCCACTACCTGATGATTGAGAAGGCCGGTTTGTACTGGCACTTCGTAGATCTGGTATGGGTATTCGTATTCCTTTGCTTCTACCTTATTTAAAACGACCAATCATTTATTATGGAACATAGCGTACAAGAAGTCACCTTCCACCACGAACCCGGCGGAAATGAAGTTGTAAAAAAGATCATCAAGACGACCGTGATCCTTTCTGTGATCACCGTCATTGAATTAGGATTGGGATTGGCGATGTATGCATTCCCCATGGGCGAAGCACTCAAGCTTTTCCTCAAGGGCGCTATCGTGATTCTCTCGTTGGCCAAGGCCTTCTACATTGTGGGTGTTTTCATGCACCTGGGCGATGAAATCAAGAACCTGATCATGACCATCGTGGTTCCCCTGATGCTCTTCATTTGGTTCATCGCGGCCTTCCTCTGGGATGGCGCATCCTGGAAAAATCTTCGCAATACCTATAATGGTACTCCTGCTGCGGCTCCGACTGAACAGCACGACAGCGGAAAGCATTGATCTAAAAAATAATAATCTTGAAAAGCATCGTTCGGTTACAACCTGATGATGCTTTTTTTGTTAAAGGATAGAGATGAAGAAAAGAACCCTGATTGCATTGATGGTGGTAGTGGTCCTACCGGTAATCAGCTACCTGCTAGTGGAAAGCCTGAGCAAGGAAGCTGTTCAAATGCCGCGACGCTATTTCTATGATACTGTAGTGGTGAAGACTGAAAAAGGCAAACAAGTCAATGACACCGTATGGCACAAAATACGGCCCTTTAAACTGAGCAATCAGTTTGGGAAGCAGGTGGGACTCGAAGACTTTGGCAGTAAGATTATTGTTGCCGACTTCTTTTTTACTTCTTGTCCAACCATTTGTCCCAAGCTCACCCGCAACATGAAACGGTTGCAGGATGCATTTAAAAAAACAGATACCATAGTTCGGTTTGTTTCGTTTACTGTCGACCCCGAACGCGATACCGTTGCAAAAGTCAAAGCCTATGGTGATAGGTTTTCCATCGACCACGATACCTGGTGGATGATGACGGGTCCCAAACAAGAGATCTACGATATTGCATTGAATGAATTCAAGGCCAACGTTGCTTCGGAAGGAAACATCGATACCGGATTCATTCATACCGAAAAATTCTTCTTGATCGATCGCGACAGGGTTGTACGGGGATGGTACAATGGACTCGATAGCGTCAACCTCGATCGACTCATCAAGGATATTGTTTTACTGAGCATGGAACGCGATAAAAAGAAGAAACGCAACCTCTTTAGAAAATAAGAACCAAAACCATTGATATGCTACCTGCTACTTTTCAGAAAAATGATAAACTGGCCAACATCCTGATCATCCTGTTTTCGGTGATCGTGTTCGTGGCTGTTGTATTCCTTTCCCGCATCAAACTGGACGTTGAACTTCCCTTCAATGTGCATGTATTCGCACAACTGAACGCCGCAATCAATTCGGCTGTTTCATTTTTGTTGCTGGTGGGACTCCTTTCTGTAAAACGCGGACGGTACGCACTTCATAAAAAAGTCATGATGAGTGCCATGGTGCTCTCTCTTCTTTTTCTTGTTTCGTATATCTGCCATCACTTATTGTCTGAATCCACCACCTATGGCGGAACTGGCGCAATGAAAACAGTGTATTATTTTATTTTAATAACCCACATCATTTTGGCCGGTATCATTTTGCCTTTCATCTTGTATACATCGTATCGTGCATTGGTTGCAGAGTGGCCACAGCACCGAAAGTTGGCGAAAATTACCTGGCCCATTTGGTTTTATGTTTCCGTAACCGGGGTAGTGGTGTATTGGATGATCAGTCCCTATTACGGGTAATCAGAGCTCCAGCTCTTTGTTCGGATCCCAGAACAGGCGTGGGAAGTCGACTACCTTATCGTTCATTACTTTGATTCCTTCTTTTTCCAGCAGTTCCTGCATTAGTGTAGGAGTAGCGAAATGGTGCTTGCCGGTGAGCATGCCGTTGCGGTTCACTACACGTTGCGCCGGCACGGGAGGATCTGCAATGTGAGAGGCGTTCATGGCCCAGCCGACCATCCGCGAGGAAAGTCCGCTTCCCAGGTATTTTGCGATGCTGCCGTAGTTGGTAACGCGACCTTTCGGAATCAATCGCACCACCTCAAACACATCCTCAAAAAAATTACGATGCATGTTGTTTCTTGCTGAGTCGTTCTTTGAGTTCAGAACGCTTGGGATCGGGAACGTTGATGTGGTCGTAGGGACAATTCATGCACCCATTCCCGCAACAGTTCCCGTTATCTAAATGATATTTTGCAGTGAGCACCATGTACCCTTGCTCATTATAATAAAAATGTTCTCCCTCAATCAGTTTCTTCTTCATGGTTTTTCTCTTCATCCTTTACGCGGTCGAGCAGTACTGCATCCAACGCCGGATCCAGATTTCCTTTCAATGCGAATTTAAGATAATGGATCCGGTTACTCTTCGCTATATCCAATCCTTCGTAATGTGTTTTTATCAACAATTCCGGAATCTGTTTAACATCGTTTCGAATATCATCCGAATCATGAAACATTTCCAGTCCGTACAGCTCAATCACCATTTTAGTGAAGCGGTACAGTACCGGTGAATCCGTTTTCAGATGAATATAACCACCGGGTGATAGGATTTGTTGATACTTGCGCAAAAACTCTGGATGGGTGAGTCGACGTTTACATTTGGATGAGCGCAGTTGCGGATCTGGAAAGGGAAGCCAGATCTGTTCCACTTCCTGTGGTTCAAAATAGTTTTCAATCATTCCGATTTGCGAACGGATGAATGCAACGTTGTGCAGTTCCTGTTGAATGGATTGCTTCGCGCCCACCCAGATGCGGTTTCCCTTGATATCGATGCCGATGAAGTTGCGTTTCGGATACAGTTTAGCCAGTCCTACACTGTACTCACCTTTTCCGCATGCCAGTTCAAGGGTCAGGGGATGGTTGTTGTTGAAATGGGTGTTCCAATTTCCAGTTGTATCCTTTGGGTATTCGAATACATTGGGAAATGCAGCGATCTCTGCAAAGCGTTTCAGTTTTTTTTGTCCCATGGAAGTGCAAAGGTAAGAAAGCTAACTGCCTTCCCATTTCTTGAATGCAAGCACCGCGTTGAGTCCTCCGAACGCAAATGCATTTGAAAGGGCGAAGTGGATGTTGCGGCGACGAGAAGCGTTGGGTACTACATCCAGATCACAAGTCTCGTCTTTTTCTTCAAAGTTGGCTGTCGGAGGAAGGATACCTTCTTTCAGTGCCATCACGGTTGCAACTGCTTCAAGCGAAGAAGTCGCGCCCAGGGCGTGACCGTGCAGGGATTTGGTTGAGCTGATGGCCAATTGGGATGCGTGAGCACCAAAGACAGATCTAACGGCTGCGATTTCCATGGTATCGTTGACCAGGGTAGCGGTACCGTGTGCATTGATGTAGTCGATTTGCTCCGGCAGAATGGCTGCGTCTTTGAGTGCAACCGACATGGCCCGTTCTGCACCCAGCTGATCCGGCTTGGTAATGTGTGAAGCATCGCTGGTCATTCCGAAACCGATGATTTCTCCAAGAATGGTGGCACCCCGTTGCTGTGCGCTTTTCAGTGTTTCGAGCATCAGCATTCCCGCACCTTCACCCAGGATCATTCCTTGTCGCGTTTTCGAAAACGGTCGGCACGTATCAGGAGCCACCACCCGAATGGCTTCCCATGCTTTTAAAAACGTATAGGTGAACGGTGTTTCGCTTCCTCCCGCTATGGCCTGATCGCACACGCCGCTTCGGATCAACCAGAATGCATTGCCGATGGCGTGATTGGATGATGCGCAGGCGGTTGATATGGCGTATACCGGTCCACGGATACCCATTTGCATGCTGATGTTGCTGGCTGCTCCATTGGGCATGGTCTTGGGAATGGAGAGCGGATGCACGCGGGTTTTATTTTCCCGATAAAGGTCGTAGTACGATTGTTCCTGTGCGTGCACACCGCCAATCGATGTACCGCAGATGACAGCAGTCCGGTAGGAGTTTTCTTCATTGAATTGAACGCCCGATTGGTGCACGGCTTCTTTTGCGGCCAGAACGGCAAACTGTGCAAATCGATCCATCAGGTCGAGATCTCCCTTTGCAATGGATGCAGTGGCATCAAAATTTTTTACATCTGCGCCGTTCTTGAACCGGATCTGATCGGCGAAGGGGGAGTCGTAGGGACCAATACCTGAGCGACACTCCACCACACTTTTCCAAAACTCAGCTGTATTTTTTCCTATGGCCGAGATGACGCCGGTACCTGTGACTACCACTCTTCTGTTCTGCATGATCAGAGTTTATCCATTGATGGCTTTGGCCAGACCGTCGACTGCATTTCGGATGGTTTTGATGTTTTGCAGTTCGGTATTGGGGATGGTGACCTTGAATTCTTCTTCCAGGTCGGCAATGAGTTCGATGGAGTCCAGTGAATCCAAGCCCAGTTCCTCAAAGGAGCTTTCGATGGTGACCAGCTCGCGGTTTACCCCTTTTTTACTTGCCAGCAGGGCAGCTACTTTTTCAAAAATGGCCTCGCTCATGTGCGATGATTTTGTGTCTTGTAAATTTAGTGTATTTGTTTATTCATCGCCGTTTCCGGGCGATATTCCCTGATTTGTTGAGGAACAGTACTTTTTCATCAGGACCCTGCTCAATTATCTTCACCCTGCAACAACACGTTGCAAGGCGCGATACCCGTGCCCATTCATCAACCAATAAAAATAAACGTGTATGAAGAAATTGTGTGCCATGCTATCACTGGTGGTGATGCTGACCGGTGTGAGTCGCGCTGAACAAAGTGCAGAGCCCGTATTCAAATCCATGAACAACTCCGATTGTCAGTTGACCTTTAGCGGCTCAATAGGAAGGGGTCGTTGGGGACTTTCATTTCCGATGCGATCGATGGCGGTGACCATTACGTACTGGAGCTGCATTGGTTCCTCAGCCATATTCGGTTTGAATCGGTTGATTCGGAATTCATGAGCATCGGAACGGAGGATGCGGTATTCCCATTTTTTTTCAAATTGAAAATAGACGATCCAGTTCACGACATTTTTTTTCTCTCCGCTCCAATGCAGCAGGATGGAGTCGCCCTCATTTCTGATGGAAACGCGGGGAGCATGCGGTGTTGCGGTGGAGAGCCAGGGACTCGCGGGGATGAGTGCGGGAGATTTATAAACGCCTTCTTTGAGATCTTTTGTCAGCGATGGATTTTTGATCAGCGACGAGATGTTCCAGTGGACTGTTCCCATGCTGTTGGGTCCCATACCGCGGGAGATCATGATTTCGCTCACGATCTCCTGGTTGTTGGCCTTTCCGGTTTTATCGGTTCCGATGCTGATGCCTGGCCAGAGGTGACGCTGCTGATTGTTTTCCCGATGCCACCAGCCCAGTAAAACGGGAAAGCTCATGTTGAGTTTGGTGCTCGGCCAATAAAGTTGCGGCGTGAAGTAGTCGATCCACCCTTGGTTCAACCATTTTTTTGCATCGGCGTAGAGTTTATCGTATTGATCAAATCCTTCGATCATTGGCGGGTGACCGGGCCGCCAGATTCCGAAGGGACTCAATCCAAATTTGACATGCGTTTTTTCTTTTTTGATCTCGCGGTAGAGTCGCTCGATCAACACATTGACCGACTCCCTTCTCCAATCTCCTCGGGAGAGTGTTCCGCCGTTTCGGGTATACTCGTTCCACGAACGCTCATCCGGAAAATCTTCGTTTCCGTTGTAGGAGGGATACGGATAAAAATAATCGTCGAGGTGAATCCCATCCACATCATACCGCTTTACAATGTCCATCACCACACGGGTAGTATGGTCTTGTGTCGATTGCATTGCAGGGTCCATCCACCAGTATCCTTCCTTTAAAAAATAAACGCTTTCTGGATGTTGATTGACGTACGAACGGGCAGAGGGTTCTTTTCCTGCAACGTGGTGTGCCCGATAGGGATTGATCCATGCGTGCAATTCAATTCCGCGTTTGTGTGCTTCATCGATCCAGAATTGAAGTGGATCGTAGTAGGGCTCTGGAGCTTTGTCTTGCTGACCGGTTAAGAAATAGGACCAGGGTTCAAGTTGACTGGAATAGAGGGCATCGGCTTGGGGCCGCACTTGAAAGATGGCCGCATTGAAATTATTTTCCTGCAGGTAGTTCAATAAAGCAATCGCTTCCTGTTGTTGCTGTTCAGTGGGGAGTCCCGGTTTACTCGGCCAGTCGATGTTCGCGACGGTAGCGATCCATGCTGCGCGAAATTCACGGAGGGGTTGGGCAAACGTCCGCTGAACGTCGTTGGGACTCCATTCTTTTTTTGCAACGGCCTTTCGGGGAGCATGATGGATAGGAGCTTTTGCGGAAGTGTACGGACTACGTTGTGCAGCGGCGAGGGAAACGGTATCCTTTTTTGGAGGCGTCTTTTTTTGAAACGAGGAGGCAATGGAACGGGTAATTGACTTGAGTTTAGTGGACGCATTTTTCATGAACGTGCATCCGTTCAGCAGGAGAAAAAATGAAAGCAGAGCCGAGAGAAAAATATGTGCCGACGTGCGCTTCATGTGGGATGTAATGATACGAATTAAATCCTTTAACTTGACCGGAGTTTAATCACATCTTCATGCTCAGGTGTTTCTTCACTGCTTTGATTGTAGTGTGTGTGATGGGTGGTCGCGCCCAAGTAACTGTTTTTTCATCTGATGAAGGTGGTTATGCATTTTTTCGCATTCCGGCTATTGTTGGATTATCGCGCGGTGATCTGCTTGCGTTTGCAGAGGGAAGGGTAAATGATTCAGGAGATTTTGGGAACATTGATTTGGTGATGAAACGAAGTCGAGATAACTGTCGAACCTGGTCTTCGCTTCAGTTGGTAGTTGACCAAACCAACGTACAAGCCGGTAATCCTGCGCCAGTCGTGGATCTGCTGGATCCTGAACATCCGAAAGGAGTGGGGTACCTGTTTTACAATACGGGGAATATTCATGAGAATGAGGTCCGGAAAGGAAATGGGGTGAGGGAAGTATGGTATGTGCGATCCATGGATCAGGGATTGACCTGGAGTACACCGGTGAATATTACGTTGCAAACGCATCGTCCAAATCTTCCGGCGTTTAATGAGGCTTATTCATTTGAGGCCGAACATGAGTTTGATTCAAAGGGTATTGCTAAGCTGAGCAAGCTTAAAGATCCCAGTGTAGCGTTGAAGTTTGAAGGGAAATCGGTTTTGAAAATGGAAGCCTCCGGCAACGGGATGTTTCCCATTGCGGTCAAGGCCAATCGCATTGATTTCGATAAGGGAGAGTTCAAGGGGTTGCATTTGGTGTCCGATACTCGAAAATTGTTTTGATATAAAAATTGGTAGCGAAGAACAGGTTGGGTAAATTTGCAGCCATTAACCCTTAGTCCTTCATTCATTCAATGTCTGTTCTTCGTTTTCTTTTTTTAGGTATAATGTCTTGTGTTCTAGTAGTTCAGTTAGCTGCGCAGAAAAAAGATAGCCTTAGGATAAAAAGTGAGTTCAGCGGATTGATAGGAGCTACCAATAACGGACTTTCCATCGTTCCAACGTTTTCATTGAATGCGCCCGCTGCCGTGTTTTTGCTTTCAGTGAAGCGTAACCGGTTCAGTTTTGATCCGGACGTGCGACTGACCTTTGATGGTCGGCGCGGTGGTATGGTCTTCTGGTTTCGGTATAAAATTTTAACGGATAAGAAGTTCACCTTCCATGTGGGAGCGCATCCGGCATTTAATTTACAGACCAGGATGATTCAAGAAAATGGGACCAGCAATTTAATCACACAGGCGCAACGATTTTTGGCCTACGAAGTGGTTCCTAACTACCGCATTTCCCAACATGCCAGCATTGGAATGTATTATTTAACCGGGTATGGATTGCAGAAGGATGGTCCCCGCCGCAGTCATTTTCTCACGATCAACACCAATTTGACCAACCTACGCATTGCAAACGATGTTTTCATGCAATTCACTCCACAGTTTTATTATCTCAAGTTGAACCAGGAGTATGGTTTTTATTATACACATGCGATAGGCGTGAGCAAGAAGAGTTGGCCAGTACTGTTTCAGAGTATCGTTAACAAAGAGTTCAGTTCGAACATTACCGGCAGCAGAAAATTTCAATGGAATGTATCGGTCTTGTATACGTTCAATAACAAATATGGTCGTTCAACGAACGAAGATATTTTCCGAATTGAGGATCAGATCACAGAGTTTTGATTGGAATACATAAAAAAAGCTCGTCAACTTTTTGACGGTTTTTTTTATGACACCATAACATTTACTTAATTTCATTTTTCAGGCACTATGTTAACACTTACCAATCCCAAGTGGATCAACTCGTTTTACTATCCGTATCAGTCCTTTGAAGAAATCCCGCAATCGCTTTTTGATGCAATCAATCGGGATTTAATTGAACGAACTTCGGCGGAACCATTGGTGTCTATCATTATTCCAGCGCGGAATGAAGAGATAAATATTTTACGTTCTGTCGCCTCACTTTCTAGACTAGATACACAAATACCCTTTGAAATTATTGTTGTTAATAATAATTCAAGCTACAATACTCAGCTAACAGTTGATAAACTTCATGTGTGTGGTTTATATGAACAACAACATGGCTGCGGTCCAGCTCGGTAAACAGGTCAAGAGCACGCAAAAGGGAAATATATATTACTTGCCGATGCAGATTCGTTCTATCCTCCAAAATGGTTAGATGAAATGATTACGATCTTATCTCAACCCGGAGTAGTAGTGGTTTATGGTCGATATGCATTTATTAGTGAACCAGGTTATCCTCGATGGCAACTCGCAATTTTGGAGACACTTAAAAACTGGATCGCTGCAATTAGACACTATAAACTTCCATATCTCAACACTTACGGACTAAGTATGGGATATATAAAATAGTTGGGTTTATTAAAAACAGATTTAGGGGAGAAGATGGTGTTCTTACTTACGATCTCATGAAATTTGGTACAGTAAAACAGGTGGAATCATCCCGCGCAGTAATATGGACCTATCCTCGAGCTCTTCAGCGTGATGGCACATTGTTCCAAGCATTTAAAAAACGAATACTGCGTGATCTTGGTCGCTTTGGAGAATTTTTCACAACCAAAATGTAATCACATGCACCAAGTGAGTAAAATGCCTATTAAATTAAAAAGCCCGTCAACTTTTTGACGGGCTTTTTGTTGCTGTAGGGGGAGGGATCGAACCTCCACGAGGCAGTTAGCTATAGCGCAAAGTTCAGTGGTCGACCCTGGTCGCCCTGCATTGCTGCAAAGCGGCTCTACACTACGTTTGTCCTGTTATCCTCACCCCCGAGACAAGAGGGCATGTCTGCCGAAATTTTCATCACCCCACAGTGGTAAAGAAATGATGCAAATCTAACGTTAAGTTGGAAAACTTGATGAAAATTCAATAAAAATTTTGTAATTATTGAAAATGTTTAATAAATTGCATTTTTATTTGAATTGATTATAAAAGCAATCACAATTATGCCATCCAAATTAAATCTTGACAAACTCGACCTGCAGATCATCCAGATCATGATGCAAGATGCAGGGATTTCATATGCTGATCTCGGTAAGCAACTTTTTGTATCGGGTGGAACGATCCACGTCCGCATCAAAAAATTACAAGAACTCGGCATTGTGAAAGGTACGCGTTTGAGCGTGGACTTGAAAATGCTGGGATACGATATCACCGCCTTTGTGGGCATCTACCTGGAGAAAAGTTCCCTATATGATCAGGTGGCAGAGGACCTGAAGCAAATTCCGGAGATTGTTCGCCTCAACTATACCACGGGTAATTATTCCATGTTCTTGGAAGTGGTGGCAAAAGACATCAATCAACTCAAGTTTGTATTGCACGATCAATTGCAAAAGATCAAAGGAATTGAACGAACCGAAACGTTGATTTCCCTGGATGAAAGTTTCAACCGAAACGTGCCGGTCGCGAGCTGATCCTCAGCGCATCTTCCTTCCTTTCCATTCATAGGATCGAAAAAATCCTAGCGTAGCAGCTCCTACAATATAGGCGGTATACAACGGCTGTACGACGATGAACCATTTCATCAACGCCTTCTTTCCAAAAAACAATGCAGCACGGTTCATGAATGAATATTCCACGACTGCCTTCAAAACCAGGACCAGCAACGTGTATACGAGCAATGCAGGTTGAATAACTGATACGAACATCATGCAAAAAATGATGAGGTTCAACAGGTACACAATCAGTAAAATCAATTGAATCAGCGTGCTGCTGAACTGGGTTGATTTTCCTGCCCATCGGATTCGTTGCTGAAAAAATTCGTACCAGCTTGCAACCGGTTCCGTTTCCACAAAGGCATCTTTTGAATAGCAGTACTGTACTTTTCCCGGGAAGGCCCGTGCTATCTTTTCCATTAGCAATACATCATCTCCCGAAGCAACATGATCGATTCCCTGGAATCCGTTCACATACCGAAATGCAGCACGGGTGTATAAGAGGTTGGCACCGTTGCACATGTTGAATCGTTTGGCAGAAACGGCTGCAGCGGTGATGGCTTGGAGGGAGAGGAAGTCGAGCGACTGAAACCGTTCCAGAAACGTACGCTCGGTTCTCATGCACACCGGGGCAGCTAGCAATTCGGCTTGTGTGCCAGCGCGGTGCTGCAACAACCTAGATACCCAGGTTCGCGGATGAACACAATCAGCGTCCGTGGTTATGATGATCTCATGACTGGCCAGTGCAATGCCCTTGGCCAGCGCCGCTTTCTTGCCCTGTTTATCCGCTTCCAACCGCTCATACCGCACTCCGCGTGAAAAAAATGAATGCACGATTTCTGCTGTCCGGTCCTCTGATCCATCATCAACGACCAGAATTTCATAGTGATCAGGTCCGCAATCCTGATTCAGCAATCCTTCCAGGCACCTCCCGATGAACCGTTCTTCGTTTCGGGCAGGCACGATCACCGTGGCTTTTTCCATTGGTCGGACCGCCAAGGGTAACGGATGCGCAGCTCGTATCAAATCGAGCTCCGCACGGGCAATGATCAACCCGTATATCATCAATGCAACACATGTCAAATAAAATAGAACCATGATCGTTGCGTTAAATTTCATTCTTTTCTTCCGAAATCATTTTACAGATCGGGGAAAATCCCTACCTTTATATAGTTGCATAACTAACTATATGCCAAACAACCAATTTCGGAGAGGGGAGTTATACAGTTTCATCACGGGGATGGCATCCACCGCGATTGCTCGGCGCTTGCAGAAAAATTTCAAGCAAGAGGGAATTGAGATCACGATTGAGCAATGGAGTGTACTCTATCATCTTTGGAAAAAAGACGGCATCAGTCAGCAAGAGTTATGTACTGCATCATTTCGCGATAAGCCCAGCATCACGCGGTTGGTCGACAACCTCGAGAAGCTCAAACTGGTGAAGCGTACGCCATCGCCAACCGACAGAAGATCGAACTTGATTGTGTTGACCGACAATGCAAAAAAATTACAGGAACACACCATGGAGATTGCATCGCGTACATTGAACGAAGCGTTGAATGGAGTGAGTGCCGCAGATGTGGAACGCGCAAAAACTGTATTGCAGCAGGTATACGATAATTTAAAATAGTCAACTAAAATCATACGCCATGTCAACCGCACACACATCCAAACCCGTCATGAAAGGTGGCGGATCGCTTACCCTCGAATCGCTTCCAGCGGATACATTCATTCCTGAAGATTTTTCGGAAGAACAGAGGATGATGATGGATATGTGCCACCAATTTTTGCAAACAGAAGTGTATCCTCATCTGGATCGCATTGATAAGCTGGAGCCGGGACTCATGCCGATGCTGATGGGAAAAGCAGGTGAAATGGGACTCCTGGGCATTTCCATTCCGGAAACCTATGGCGGATTGGGAAAAGATTTCATGTCGGCCATCATTGTAGCAGAGGGACTCGGAGCGGGACATTCGTTTTCGGTCGGACAATCCGCGCATACCTGCATCGGCACCTTACCCATTCTCTATTTTGGCACCGATGCACAGAAAGAAAAATACATTCCCAAACTGGCGAGTGGAGAATGGAAAGGTTCGTACGGATTGACAGAACCCAATAGTGGAAGCGATGCGCTCAGTGCAAAATCGACAGCCAAGTTGAGTGAGGATGGGAAGCACTATATATTGAATGGACAGAAATGCTGGATTACCAATGGTGGGTTTGCAGATGTGTATACGGTATTTGCGAAAATTGATGGACAACATTTCACGGCCTTTATTCTGGAGCGCGGAATGGAAGGGTTTACGCAAGGTCCCGAAGAGCACAAGATGGGCATCAAAGGATCTTCTACTGTTCAATTGTATTTCCAGGATTGCAAAGTGCCGGTAGAAAATGTTTTGGGAGAGATTGGGAAAGGGCATGTGATCGCGTTTAATATTTTAAATATTGGTCGACTCAAACTCTGCGCCGCCACTCTTGGAGGTGCAAAAGAATGCTTGAAACATACCATTGAATATGCCAAGACGCGGGAACAATTCAAGAAACCCATTTTTGAATTCGGAGCCATTCAGCAGAAACTGGCGGAGATGACCATTCGCAACTGGGTTACTGAAGCAGGACTTTATCGTGCTTCCATGTGGATCCAGCAGAAAGAAGAAGAGTTACTGGCATCGGGTAAACCGGTCAATGAAGCCCTGCTTGCAGCAGCAGAAGAATATGCCATTGAATGTGCGATGATCAAGGTGTTTGGATCGGAGTTGCTCGATTATGTGGTAGACGAATCGGTGCAGGTGCATGGCGGCAATGGGTTCAGCGATGAGTATAATGTTTCACGAGCGTACCGGGACAGCCGGATTAATCGCATTTACGAAGGCACCAACGAAATCAATCGGTTGTTGACCGTCGATATGGTACTGAAACGCGCCATGAAAGGTCGGCTCGACCTCATGGGTCCCGCGATGGCCGTACAAAAAGAATTGATGAGCATTCCAGATTTTGGAAGCACCGATGATACGCCGTTTGCAGAAGAGCGCAACGCTATTCAGCAATTCAAAAAAGCCATCCTCATGGTGGCCGGTGCTGCAGTGCAGAAACTCATGATGAAATTGGAATCCGAACAGGAAATCCTGATGGGTATTGCCGATATGGCGATTGAAACCTTTCACGCAGAAAGTGCTTTGTTGCGTGCGATGAAATTAGTGGAACAAAAAGGTGAAGCCAATTGTGGATATGAGTTAGACATTGCCCGAACCTATCTCTATGATGCAGCTGACCGCATCAACAAGTCCGGCAAGGATGCCATCAACGCATTTGCTTCAGGAGATGAGCAACGGATGATGCTGTTGGGATTGAAACGATTTACAAAGGTGGCGCCATTCAATACGAAGGATGCGAGGAGAAGGATTGCCGCCAGGTTGTAAGACCCTCCAGCCAGGAGGTTGGAGAAAAGCAAAAGACCGGTAGAAACCGGTCTTTTTGTTTATTACGTATGACTATACACTTAATTGACAGTTTTTTGAAGAGAACCGTAGTACTTGCTGATGTCGGTCACTCCTTTCTTTGTTTCATCCGGAGTGCTGGAGAGGGTAAAATTCTCCCACTGTGCGTAACCCGGTTGAGTAGGGCGAACGATTGAGGTTTCTTTTTTTGTTTCGTTGTTCGAGTAGGCCAGTCCAGTCGCAATCACACCGGTAGAGATCAATGAGATCAGTCCCAATATGAACCGCAGATCGGTTGCATGCCTCATTGGATCCATCAGGTGCATGCTCAGCATCAGGGTGTAAGAGCCGAAGGCAAATACTACACCTGCGAGAATGATGCTCTTCTGGATGTCTTTGTTTTCATACAAGCTGACCTTAAGGAAGTGTACGAACAGGAAAGAAGAGATGATGAAAACCGGAACAGCGCCCACCAGCATGATGTTGATGAGGTTGCTTTCGTTCACACCTTTGAATGCCAGTGCAAGCGAGTTGGCAGTGAGGATACCGGCGAGGGTAACACCCATTATGCGATTGAATCGCTTGTTATCGGTCAGTTGAACCAGAATCACCAGCATCAGGGGTGCCTGAATGATGGAAGAGATGGTGTTCATGACGGATGCAAAACCTTCCGGAATCATGGCAAACGTTTGTACCAGAAGTGTTGCGACCACCGGCATCAGATACACAGCAATCAATGCTGCGAAGTTTGTCGTGCTGATGATCTTGTTAGAGTTCTTTGTTTTCATTGGATATTGGATTTAAAACGGGCTCCCTATAAAAACGATAACCAGGCTCTCGTATTATGAAATCGTCACGAATCGGTCAAAATTGAGGGAAAGTGCTTTCTGGCATACGTATTTATACGATAGGCATTGCCGTGATTTGAGTAAATTTGTTGGATAAGTTATTATATGGGACTTCAAAACAGGTTCATTCACCACGTTTATTTCTGGCTCAAGAACCCTGACAGCAAGGAAGATCAGCAAGCGCTGATCGCCGGATTGGAGTCCCTGAGCAAGGTAGCCGAGATCCAACTATTTCATATTGGCATACCAGCAGCCACTGATCGTGAAGTGATTGATGCATCGTATGCGGTTTCCTGGCTGACGGTATTCGGTACCGCAAAAGATCAGGATGTGTACCAGGAACATCCCTTGCATCTGAAGTTCATTGCGGACTGCTCGCATTTATGGAGCCGCGTGAAAGTATACGACTCCATTCAGCATCTATAATATATTATACACTCCTACATGCTACAACGTGGCCGGTCCGCAGCCCTTGGTTTCATTTTTGTTACGGTTCTGATTGATGTAATCGGTTTTGGTATCATCATACCGGTATTGCCACAGCTCATACAGGACCTGACCGGAGGCAACATGAGTGAAGTGTCGCGTTACGGAGGATGGCTCATGTTTACGTATGCCTCGATGCAGTTTTTATTTGCGCCAGTGCTGGGGAACCTGAGTGATCGATATGGACGCAGAACCATCATACTCATTTCCCTTTTTGGTTTTGGACTGGATTATCTCTTGTTGGCCTGGGCGCCTTCAATTTTGTGGTTGTTCATTGCCCGCATCTTTTCCGGAATAACCGGTGCCAGCATCACCACTGCATCCGCTTATATTGCCGATATCAGTACATCAGAGAAGCGCGCACAGAATTTTGGGATGATTGGTGCTGCATTTGGATTGGGATTCATCATTGGGCCATTCATTGGCGGAGTGTTGGGTCAGTATGGCGATCGCATTCCTTTTTTATTTGCTGCCGGACTTACCATGCTGAACTGGGCGTATGGATTTTTCATTTTACCCGAGTCGCTTCCGCTGGACAAGCGCAGAGCATTTGAATGGTCCAAGGCCAATCCGGTTGGATCGCTGTTGCATTTGAAAAAATATTCCGGAGTAGCAGGATTGATTCTTGCGCTCACCTTAATATATATAGGTGCACATGCAGTGCAAAGTACCTGGAGTTATTATACGATGGAAAAATTCAAGTGGAATCCGGCGATGATTGGATACTCACTTGCGTTTGTGGGATTGATGATTGCATTGGTGCAGGGAGGATTGATTCGCATTGCCATTCCCAAACTGGGACAATCGCGTGCGTTGTTCATCGGGCTGGTGATGTATACCATCGGCATGTGGTTGTTTGCATTTGCGCATTCCACCATGGCCATGTTTGCGTATACATTTGTGTATTGCTTAGGAGGCATTGCCGGTCCCTCGCTTCAGGGCATCATTTCATCCCATGTTCCCTCGAACCAGCAGGGGGAGTTACAGGGTGCCCTGACCAGTCTCATGAGTGCTACTTCCATTGTGGGGCCCTTGCTCATGACCAACCTGTTTTCATTTTTTAGTCGCGACCCTTTGCACAACTATTTTCCCGGTGCGCCCTTCATTGCAGGTGCATTTTTCTTTCTGATCAGTACAATTCTCTCGTATTCCAGTCTTCGGGCAGAACGACAACAGGCTGATTTTTAGACAATTCCCTGTTAAAAAGCAGTTTTTGACAGTTTTCCGACAGATTAAATTAGGGTGGAGAGCTGAATTGGTCTACTTTTGCCCTGTTAATTTGAGTTAAGTACAGTATTTGGTAATTGAAAGTCTATTCTGCTAAGCATTATCTGCTAATAGTAAGTCTTCTTTACTCCTGTGTTTGCCTCATGTATTTTTAAACAAATTTCATTTGAAATGAACATTTATGTTTCAAATTTAAGCTTCAACGTACAGGATGAAGACTTAAACGGATTCTTCGCCGAGTATGGTGCAGTATCTTCAGCCAAGGTGATCAAGGACAAGTTCACCGGTCGCAGTCGTGGTTTCGGTTTCGTAGAAATGCCAGATGATGCAGCAGCACAGAAGGCCATTCAGGAACTGGACGGTGCAACTGTAGAAGGTCGTGCCATCAAGGTAAGCGAGGCAAAGCCTCGTGAAGAGCGCCCAAGCAATGGTGGTGGCGGTCGTCGCAACTTCGGTGGCGGTGGCGGTGGAAACCGTTGGTAAGCGTGTCTTACACCGATTTGAGAAGGGAGCTTAGGCTCCCTTTTTTATTGTATATTTATTACCGCAAAAAGCAGTGATATGGCCGAAACAATACTGGCAGGTGTGACTGCCCTCACTTCGAAAGATTTTCAGACCGACCAGGAAGTAAGATGGTGTCCGGGCTGTGGTGATTATTCTATTCTTGCACAAGTACAGAAGATCATGCCTACGCTGGGGATACCCCGAGAGAACATCGTGATTGTATCCGGAATCGGGTGTTCCAGCCGTTTTCCCTATTACATGGAAACCTTTGGCATGCATTCGATTCATGGTCGTGCTACGGCGATTGCAAGTGGACTCAAAGCGGCGCGTCTGGAGTTGAGTGTGTGGATCGTTACGGGTGATGGGGACTCTCTGAGCATCGGAGGCAATCATACCATCCACCTGCTGAGAAGAAATTTTGACGTCAACATCATGTTGTTCAACAACCAGATTTATGGGTTGACAAAAGGACAATATTCTCCCACTTCGGAAGAACACAAAGTGACGAAGTCTACTCCCTTTGGTTCCATTGATCATCCGTTCAATCCGGCAGCTTTGGCCATGGGAGCTGATGCGACGTTTGTCGCCCGCAGCATGGACCGCGATCCCAAGCACCTTCAGGAGTTATTGTTGCGCAGCAATGTACACAAAGGAGCCTCTTTCTTGGAGATCTATCAGAATTGCAACATCTTCAACGATGGCGCGTTTGAGATCTTTACTGAAAAAGGAACCAAGCCCATGGAGACCTTGTTCCTTGAGCAAGGCAAGCCGTTGGTTTTTGGCGCGAACAAGGACAAAGGGATCAAGCTCGATGGATTCAAGCCGGTGGTGGTGGATTTGGCTGCAGGAAATTCTGCAGATGATTGTTGGGTGCACGATGAAAAAGATTTTTACAAAGCACAGATACTGGCCCGCATGTTCGATGATCCCCGCGTGGAGGGGCACCTTCCCCGTCCCTTCGGCGTGTTCTATGAAACCGATCGTCCGTGCTACGAAGATCAACTTCAGTTGCAGATCGATGATGTGATTGCCAAAAAAGGCAAAGGCGATCTCAACAAGTTGCTCAGGGGCAATGAGACCTGGACCATCACCTAGATGATTGTACAGATTCATCCTCAAAATCCGCAGGAGCGGTTGATCAGAAAGGTGGCGGATGTGTTGCGGGAAGGAGGGGTGATCATTCATCCAACCGATACGCTATATGGATTTGGGTGTGATATTTTTCAACCCAAAGCAGTAGAGCGAATTTGTCGCATCAAATGCATCGATCCACAAAAAGCCAATCTCTCTTTTGTCTGCAGTGATTTATCTGATCTCAGCAAATACGCCAAATCCATCAGCACGCCGCAGTATCGGTTCATCAAGCAGTGCATACCCGGACCGTTTACATTTATTCTGCCTGCCAGTCGGGAAGTACCCAAAATCCTCAAGAGCCGCAAAGACACCATTGGGCTTCGCGTGCCGGATCACCGCATCACTCATGCGATTGCTGCAGAGTTGGGCCATCCTATTTTAAGTTCGTCCTTGCCCGGAGACATGGTGGAAGCGTATACCGATCCGGAATGGATTCATGAGAAATTTGAGAAGGTCGTCGATCTCGTCATCGATGGAGGAATTGGAGGTATGGAATACTCGACGATTATCGACATGACCACTTCCGAACCGGAAATCATCCGTCAGGGGTTAGGGGTGATTCAATGATTAAAAAAGTCTTGGAATATCGATGGAGCGGACGATGAAGGTTTTGCGATGATGAATGCAGCGACCAAATTGTGAAATGGCCGATACGTGATCGCGGGTGGCATATCCTTTGTTGCGTTTCCAGTTGTAGAAAGGAAACTGTTGATCCAGTTTCAATAGGTAGTCGTCGCGGTAGGTTTTTGCAAGTATGCTCGCCGCTGCGATGGACGCAAACACTGCATCGCCTTTGACCACCGTGGTGTGTGGGATTTTTTTATACGATTTGAACCGGTTTCCATCGATCAACAGGTGTTGGGGCGATTCCTGTAAAGCTGCAACGGCAAGGTGCATGGCCTTGATGGATGCATTCAGGATGTTGATGGAATCGATTTCTTCCGGATCAATTTTAGCAACTGCCCAAGTGAGTGCTTCCCGCTCGATGCAGGTTCGCAGTTCATAGCGCGTCTTTTCGTTTATTTTTTTGGAATCGTTCAACAGGGGATGATGGAAATCGGCCGGCAGGGCCACTGCCGCAGCAAATACGGGACCCGCGAGACAGCCCCTGCCGGCCTCATCGCATCCTGCTTCCAGCACACCCTTGATCATAAACGGTTTCAACATCTCCTACAAAGTACCCAAAAAAATTCATCAAAATCATGCGGTGCCGCATTGCCGCAATACCTTTGCCGCATGCACCAAAACGCTTCTTCTTCGCGCACCAATCCCGTTGCCATTTGGCTCTTGATCGGAGTGTTTATGATCATCGTGCAGGTGTTGCTGGGAGGCATCACGCGGCTCACCGGTTCGGGTTTATCGATTACCGAGTGGAGACCCATTTTGGGAGCGCTTCCACCTCTGAACGAATCAGAATGGAGCACTGCTTTTGAACAATACAAACAAATCGGACAATACAAGCACCTCAATTTCGAATTCTCGTTGTCCGATTTCAAATTCATTTATTTCTGGGAATGGTTCCACCGCGAATGGGCCCGCTTCATCGGAGTGGTTTTCATTATTCCGTTCATCTGGTTTGTGGTAAAACGCCGAATTGAAAAATGGATGGTGTATCCCCTCATCATTTTGTTTTTACTGGGACTCCTGCAGGCGATAATCGGGTGGATCATGGTGGCCAGTGGATTGAAAGATGAGATGCTGTATGTGGATCACATCCGACTTGCCATTCACTTTATTTCGGCATTGGGTCTCTTGTGCTATACCCTATGGTTTGCACTTCGCTTATTTGTACCCGCTTCGGCGCACATCGACCATCCCCAACTGAAAAATCGTACGCAATGGTTGTTTGCATTGCTGATCGTGCAGTTGGTGTTTGGGGCGTTTATGGCGGGACTCAAAGCGGCGAATTTTGCCACCACCTGGCCATCAATTAATGGTGAGTTTATACCATCCAGCATGATGAAGGGAAGCTGGTCGGATCTCACGCACGATCCCCTTGCCGTGCATTTCATTCACCGTACCCTTGCTTATGTGCTGACTGTTCTGATTGGTCTTTGGTATGTTCAGGCAAAGAGGCTGGAGGGTGGAAAACTCTTCAATCGGTTCAGGTCGTTTCCGATGGCATTGGTGATCCTGCAAGTTGTGCTGGGCATCTTAACGGTGCTATATGCAAACAACAGCACCGCGCTGTTGTGGTTAGGCGTTGCCCACCAGTTCACAGGCATGATGCTGTTGTTATCGCTGCTGGTTGTGCTTTATTTCTTTGCGCGGCGGAAGACATAGCGGGTAATAAAAATACCCACGCCATCATCTTTTCCTGCATCTGACTCTACGGCACTGTTTACAAACGCCAGTTCCCATCCATCTTCCGACATGGCATTGAGCTTGGAGGTCACTACAGCATCGTTGGCGACAATATTTTGAAAGCGAATACCACCAAGGTTGTAGAAGTTCAGCAATTTGGTTTCATCGAATGCTTTTACACGGATATCTGCTCGATCCGATGCATTGCGTGAGTTGTCTTCTTCGCTCCGGGAAGTGGTAAACTCTTTGTAGTCGCGCGTCTCATTGGAAGAGGTCATCCGCGAACGACCGAGTCCGTTGGGTACAATCGACTCAACAGTAGTAATGATCCTGAATTCATACTTCTGTGCAAAGGCGGCTGCACTGAATAGCATCAGTGCGACAAGAGAGGTGATGTGCTTTTTCATTTTATGTTGTTTTTTTTGAGGGAATACATGTTTACCAGCGGAGCAATGCGCTTGCCCAGGTGAAACCTGATCCGAATGCAGCAAGGCATACCAAATCGTTATCCTTCACCAATCCTTTTTCCCATGCTTCACAGAGTGCAATGGGGATAGAGGCTGCTGTGGTGTTGCCGTAGTGCTGTATGTTATTGTATACTTGATCGTCGCGCAACTTCAGGGTTTGCTGAACAAACTGAGCGATGCGGAGATTGGCCTGATGCGGGATCAATAAGTGAAGATCGGCAGGAGTGAGGTTGTTTTTGGTGAGGGATTCCATGATCACTTCGGGAAATTTCACTACTGCTTTTTTAAAGACTGCAGGTCCATCCATGAAAGGAAAGATTTGTCCCTCATCAATCATTGCGTGGCTGAAAAACATTTGTGCGATTTCTGCTTCATCGAACGATGCGTATTTTTCTTCTTTCCAATGATTGGCATGGGTGCCCGGGTTGTACATGGCCAGGATCTCTGCACTTTCTCCATCGCTGTGCAGGTGCGTACTCAGGATGCCTTTTCCTTTTTCTTCTGTGGGCTGCAGCACCACTGCACCGGCGCCATCCCCGAAAATGACACTCACGTTGCGACCGCGGGTCGTGAAATCCAACCCGAATGAATGCTTTTCACTTCCCACCACCAGCACATTTTTGTACATGCCCGAGCGAATGAATTGATCTCCGACGCTCAGCGCGTACACAAATCCTGAGCATTGGTTGCGCACATCCAGTGCGCCGATTTCTTTCATTTTCATTGCACGCTGCAGCAGCACGCCGCATCCCGGAAAATAATAATCCGGGCTCAAGGTGGCGAAGATGATGAAATCGATATCCTGAGGGGTGATGCCGGCCCGTTCGATTGCAATTTTTGCGGCTTCAACACCCATGGTGGTTGTGGTTTCTTCTGTCCGGTGTGCATAACGACGTTCCTTGATCCCCGTCCGTTCCTGGATCCATTCATCGCTGGTTTCCATGTATTTCAGAAGATCGTTGTTCGTCACCACATTACTCGGCAGGTAGTTGCCGATACCGGCGATTTTAGTTGAAAACATGATAGTTGTATGTTGTCTTGGAAAGTTATGTATTTAACCTACAACAAACAACCCACAACCCGCTAACCTCTAGTTTCAATTCTTTCTTGCCCACCCGGTTGAAAAGACGTAAATTTGCGGCCTCCAAGTAACGATATGAATATCAGGAACATAGCCATTATTGCCCACGTTGACCACGGCAAAACGACGCTGGTCGACAAGATCCTGCACACCGCGAAGGTTTTCAGGGATAACCAGGAGACCGGTGAGCTGATCATGGACAGCAATGATCTGGAGCGCGAGCGGGGCATTACCATATTCAGCAAGAATGCGGCGGTAATCTATAACGATGTGAAGATCAATGTGATCGACACTCCAGGCCACGCGGATTTTGGGGGAGAAGTGGAGCGGGTATTGAAAATGGCCGATGGTGTGATCCTGCTGGTGGATGCCTTTGAAGGGCCCATGCCACAGACCCGATTTGTACTGCAAAAGGCGTTGCAATTGAATTTGCACCCGATTGTGGTCATCAATAAAGTCGACAAACCAAATTGCAGACCCGATGAGGTCCACGATGCAGTATTCGAGCTTTTCTTCAACCTGGACGCGACCGAAGAGCAATTGAATTTCCCCACCTATTATGGTTCCGGAAAGAACGGTTGGTTCAACGATAGCCTGACTCCCCGCGAAGACATCCTCCCCTTGATGGATGGAATTCTGAAGCACGTACCGGCGCCCAAAGTGGCAGAAGGAAATTTACAGTTGCAGATTACTTCGCTCGATTATTCTTCGTTTTTGGGACGCATCGCGATTGGAAAAGTTGCGCGCGGAAGCATCAAAGAAAATCAGCCCATCTCGCTGATGCAGACCGATGGAACCATCAAGAAGCAGCGCGTGAAAGAGTTGTACGTGTTTGAAGGAATGGGAAAGAAGCGGGTGGCAGAAGTGCTGGCAGGCGACCTCTGTGCGGTCGTTGGCATTGAAGGATTTAACATTGGCGATACCATTGCGGATTTTGAAACACCTGAAGCACTTCCGGTGATTCATGTGGATGAGCCGACCATGAGCATGCTGTTCGGCATCAATAATTCACCGTTTTTTGGCAAAGACGGAAAGTTTGTGACGAGTCGGCATTTACGTGATCGACTCCTGAAGGAAACGGAAAAGAATTTGGCGTTGCGGGTAAAAGAAACCGACAGTGCCGATAGCTTTTTGGTTTATGGTCGCGGTATTCTTCACCTCGGTGTATTGGTGGAAACCATGCGCAGAGAGGGATATGAATTGACGGTGGGACAGCCACAGGTTTTGGTCAAGGAAGTGGACGGCGTCAAGTGTGAACCCTATGAGATCCTGGTGGTAGATGTTCCCGAAGAGTTTGCTTCCAAAGTGATTGATCTGGTGAGCAGGAGAAAAGGAGAGATGACTGTGATGGAGACGAAGGGCGACATGCAGCACATTGAATTTGAAATTCCGAGTCGCGGCCTCATCGGACTGCGTACGAATATGTTGACCAACACGGCTGGTGAAGCGGTGATGTCTCATCGGTTTGTGGACTACAAGCCTTGGAAAGGGCCTATCCCCGGGCGCAACAATGGCGTACTCCTTGCAAAAGAAGGAGGCACCACGACTGGATATTCTTTGGATAAGTTACAGGACCGCGGATTCTTTTTTGTCGATCCCGGAGAAGAAGTATACAAGAGCATGATCATCGGGGAGAATAACAAGCCCGGTGATTTGATTGTCAATCCCAATGAAGGAAAGAAGCTGACGAACATGCGGGCCAGTGGTTCGGACGCGGCGACCAGCATCGCGCCGAAGCGATTGATGACCCTGGAAGAGTGCATGGAATATATCCAGCACGACGAATGCATTGAGGTCACCCCTAATTTCATCCGCATGCGCAAAGTCATTTTGGATGAGAACGAAAGGAACCGCTTGGCCAAACAAATGAAGGCCGAAGCTGTTTAATAAGCAATGAGACGTGCACTTTCCATTTTGCTGCTGGTTCTTGCGGTAAGCACCGCAAACGAGGTTCAGTCGCAATGCTCCATCTGCACCAAGACGGCTCAGCAACTGGGACATAAACCGGCGAAAGGCTTGAACAATGGCATCATCTATTTGATGATTGCTCCGTTGGCCATTATCGGAGTGGTGGGCTACCGGTGGTGGAAAGGCGGGGGACTCAAAAACTGATCATACCATGACTAGGCGTTTATCTTTTTTATCGACCATTCTTGCATGGGTCGTTTTTCATTCCTGCACGGTAAACAATGTAACCGAAGATGCTGCAATCGGAGAAATTTTTTCGAAGCATAATGTGAAGGGAACATTTGGAATGTTTGATAACAGTCGGGGAGAGTTCACCATTTATGATCTGGAACGTTTTCGCACGGTTCAGTCGCCCGGACAAACCTTCCATCTCTTTGAAACCCTCGTTGCATTGCATACCGGTAAGTTGACAGACGACAGCTCACAAGTTGTTTCGCGCGACTCATCAGGTTCATCGATGAGCATCTATCAGGCATTTCGATTGAATTCCATTCCTCACTTTCAGGCATTGGCTCTGAACATCGGAACCGATACGCTGCAGCGATGGGTGGATAGTTTGAAATATGGAAACAAGCGATTGGGAAGACAACTGGAGCAGTGCTGGATGAACGATACGTTGAAAATCTCTGCCGACGAACAACTGGGATTCATGAAGCGGTTTTATTTTCGTCAGCATCCGTTCAGAGAGAGTGTTCAAGAGAGTGTAAAAAAGATGATGGTCGTGGTCAACAACTCCAATTATCAGCTGGCGTATCTGCAAGCAGCAGTCCCCAAAGGCACTTCTACATTGGCATGGGTCATTGGATGGATCGAAGAAAACCGTCACGTTTATCCGTTTGTCCTGAATTTTGATGCTCCGCTGCGCCTGGATACCGACGCAGAAGGAAAAAAATTAACCGAAGAGATCCTTACCCATATCGGGTTTTTTAAAGGCATCATGTAACTTAGGGGAATGCAGCGATTGAAAACACTGGAAGTAAAGATCGGCGATCTGTTGCTGGGAAACGGTCACCCCATCCGGGTGCAAACCATGACCACTACGGATACCATGAATACCTTGGCGACGGTTGAACAATCAATTCGCTGCATCGAAGCCGGTGCTGAACTCGTGCGCATCACCGCTCCCTCCAAGAACGAGGCATTGAACCTTGCCGAGATTAAACAAGAATTGCGCAAGCGCGGATATCTCACTCCGCTGGTAGCCGATATTCATTTCACGCCCAATGCTGCTGAAATTGCAGCACGCATCGTAGAAAAAGTGCGGGTGAATCCGGGAAACTATGCCGATAAGAAAAAATTTGACATCATTGAATACACCGATGCGCAATACACAGAAGAAATTGACCGCATTCGTGAGCGATTCACTCCACTGGTTCGCATTTGCAAAGAACACGGAACGGCCATGCGCATTGGCACCAATCATGGTTCATTGAGTGATCGCATCATGAGTCGTTATGGCGACAGCGCCATTGGCATGGTGGAAAGCGCTATGGAATTTTTGCGCATTGCCCGCGATGAATCCTTCCACAACATTGTTCTCAGCATGAAATCGAGCAACCCGCAGGTCATGGTACAAGCTTATCGGTTACTGGTGCAAACAATGGAAAACGAATTTGGTGTTTGCTATCCACTGCATTTGGGCGTAACCGAAGCCGGCGATGGTGAGGACGGACGAATCAAGTCGGCCATTGGCATAGGAACCCTGCTGGAAGATGGCATTGGGGATACCATTCGGGTTTCGCTGACCGAAGATCCGGAGTTTGAAATTCCAGTGTGCCGTGATATTGTAAAGCGGTACAATGACCGTGGCGCAATCGCTTCATTGCCTGCAATTGAAAAGTTACCGTATTCCCCGCATGAGTATTCCAGAAGAAAATCTGTTTCAGTAGAAAACATCGGTGGAAAACAAGTACCGGTTGTACTGGCTGATCTCAGCACTGTAGAAAATATAGAACCGGATCATTTGCAGAGTATTGGATATCATTACGATCCCGCTACCGATAAGTGGTCCATTCAGGATGCTGCTGCTGATTATGTGTATACCGGAGAGCGTGCTGTTTCGTTTGCATTACCGGGCACCTTAAAAAATATTGTGTACGCGCCTTTCTGGCAACCTTCTGAATCCTGCTTTCCGCTTTTTTTGTTTTCCGAGTTTTTAAAAGCAGAGCACAAAAGTGATCGTATCAATTTTGTAGTGATTGACTGCTATGATGAATTAGGATCGGTTACTGGTCCCAATCCTTTTGATGCCGCATCCTTGCTGGCCATAGCCCAAGACCCGACTGTTGTGTTCTGTTTGGGAAGCTACAATGCCAATGCGATGCAGAGTGTTCGCAGGATGTTTGTGCAGTTTGCAGAACTTGGAATTGAGCAACCCGTTATTCTTTCTTGCTTGAGTGCACACCATACGCCTGATGAGCACCTGATACATTTTGCAACAGAGGCAGGAGCCTTGTTGTTGGATGGTATGGGAGATGGAATTGCATTGGGTTATCGGAAGGATGCAACCTTGGAAAATCCTGTTGTCAGGGGCCGAACCTATTTGCCTGTAAAGGACATACATCAGTTCACCAATAATACCGCGTTCAGTATTTTGCAAGCAACGCGTACGCGCATATCAAAGACAGAATACATCAGTTGTCCCAGTTGCGGCAGAACCCTTTTTGATTTACAAGAAACGACGGCAAAGATTCGATCGGTGACCAACCACTTGAAAGGAGTAAAGATTGCCATCATGGGATGCATTGTAAATGGTCCCGGTGAAATGGCCGATGCTGATTTTGGTTATGTAGGAAGTGGTCCCGGTAAGATCACCCTCTACCGCGGGAAAGAAGTTGTCAAGCGTTCGGTCGACAGTGAAGTCGCCGTAGAAGAACTCATTCAGTTGTTGAAGGACAGCGATGCGTGGGTGGAGCCCTGAGTATGTTATCCATCATCATAGTCAATTATCGTTCATGGAAAAGGCTTTCGGCCTGCCTGCAGAGCATTGAGCAGCAAGGTATGCAAGCGCTTGAAGTGATTGTTGTGGATAATTTTTCCAATGATGGTGAAGGTGAAGCGTTCGCCTTACACTATCCGCAGGTGAAGTGGATCATGCAGACCGCCAACGGTGGCTTTGCACAGGCATGCAACAGAGGTGCTGCACAGGCACATGGCAATTGGTTCTTGTTCCTCAATCCGGATACGATTTTGAATTCACCTGTATTGCATCCTTTGCTTGACAAAGTTGAATGTGAACCCGATTGGAAATTGATTGGCATTCGACAGTTCAATGATGCAGGAAAAGATACTCACCCGCATGGTATTTTTTTAAAATGGTGGAATGTATGGCCGCCTTTTCGATCGTTAGAACGACTGGTAAAGGGTCGCGCTTTTTCAAAGCAGTATTTCAGTGCTGCTCCGGTTACATTTCCTGATTGGATTTCAGGTGCCTTTGTATTGATCAGGGAAAATGATTTTCAGGTATTGGGTGGATGGGACGAACGTTTCTGGATGTATTATGAGGATATGGACTTATCGAAACGCGCTGCAGATAAAGGTTGGATACGCGTGCTCTACAATGAATTAAGTTGTGTGCATTCGCATGGTGGGTCTTCCAGGATTAATCATGATATAAAAGCACTGGCCAAATCCACGGTCATCAAATCAGCCTATTTGTATATAAATAAATACATGCAGGGAATAGCACGATGGATTGCTATTGCGACGCTGTATAAAATCACTATGCTTGATTTATTGTTATCTGCACCTTTCTCAACGACCAAACGAAAAATGATTCGTTTGTTTTTGAACAGCTAAATTTATTTGATAACGCCCATCGACTTTCCCACTTTTACAAAAGCGGCAATGGCCGTATCGAGATGTTCTTTATCGTGAGCAGCACTGAGTTGTACACGGATTCGAGCTTTGCCTTTTGCAACCACCGGAAAGAAGAATCCAATTACATAAACGCCTTCATTCAATAATTTAGCAGCCATTTCCTGTGCAACATTCGCTTCATAGAGCATGATTGGAACGATAGGATGGACGCCGGGTTTGATATCAAATCCCGCACTGGTCATTTCTTCTCTGAAGTAATGTGTGTTCCACTCTAACTTATCTCTTAGTGCGGTTGTTTCGCTCAATAAATCCAGTACTGCAATGGAGCCTCCGACTATACTCGGTGCTAACGTATTGGAGAAGAGATAAGGTCGGCTGCGCTGACGAAGCATTTCTATGATTTCTTTTCTTCCGGAAGTGAAACCACCTGATGCACCGCCCAAGGCCTTGCCCAGTGTACCGGTAATGATATCAATTTTTCCTACTACTCCGCAGTGTTCGTGTGTACCGCGACCTGTTTTACCGAGGAAGCCGGATGAATGGCATTCGTCGATCATCACCGCCGCATCATATTGTTCTGCCAATGCAACTATTTTATCCAATTGCGCAATGGTACCGTCCATCGAAAATGATCCGTCGGTCACGATGATCCTGTTGCGTTGTGCTTGGGCTTCGATGAGTTTTGATTCGAGATCCGCCATGTCGTTGTGCAGGTATCGATACCGCTGTGCTTTGCACAGTCGGACGCCATCAATGATTGAGGCGTGATTCAATTCATCAGAGATGATGGCGTCTTGTTCATGAAACAACGGTTCGAAAACACCACCGTTCGCATCAAATGCGGCAGCATAGAGAATGGTGTCCTCGGTTCCCAGGAATTCAGCAATCTTTTTTTCCAGTTCTTTGTGAATATCCTGCGTTCCACAGATGAAACGAACAGAGCTCAATCCATATCCTCTCGAATCGATGGTTTCTTTTGCAGCCTGAATGATGCGGGGGTGCGAAGAAAGCCCCAGGTAATTATTCGCACAGAGGTTGATGACCTCTTTCCCGTTCACGTGGATGACGGCTCCTTGGGGACTCTCAATGATCCGTTCTTTTTTGAAAAGTCCTGCCTGCCGTATTTCTTCCAGTTCTTTGCCTATCCGGTCCACCAGCGATTCATTCATATGATCTGCATTTTCGCAAACCTACCAAAACTTCTGCCATCATTTTAACATCCCGTGTAACTTTTCCTCTCGAACTTCGTATCAGTTTACGGTACCCCGTTCTGAGAATAACTGCATGACTGAGAAAGAGTACAATTCCTGTGTTGATGCCTATGCCGATGTCGTGTATCGCTTCATCTTGAAGAACATTCGGCACGAGGAAGATGCGCGTGATATTGTACAGTCGGCTTTTGAAAAAATGTGGGTGAACCGTGAACAGGTGAATTCGGCGACTGCCAAGTCGTATTTGTTTACGGTGGCGTACAATCAGATGATCGACCACATTCGCAAGTCAAAGCGGATAGAATTGCGGGAAGAGTTTGAGGAGGGATCGAAGGTGGCGGGACAAATCATCCTTGCATTCAAGCGGGATCTTGAAAAAGCGCTCTCGCAGCTCACTCCTCTCCAGCGTTCACTCATTCTGCTCAAAGATCTGGAAGGGTATACCTATGAAGAAATTGGTCGTATTACGGCATTGAATCCGAGTCAGGTGAAGGTTTATTTGCACAGGGCGCGGCTTCAATTAAAGGAAATTGTTGGTAAACCGGAAAATATCGTCTAGTGAACATCAGTCACCATAATTATGAATCCTGGTTTCTCTTGTATGCGGATGGAGAACTTACGCCCGACGAACAAACACACGTCGATCAATTTTTATTGCAGCATCCGTCCTTGCAGGAAGAGTTCGATCAGGTGATGCAGTTGCGTTTGGATAATTCCGACAGCATCGAATTTGAGGAAAAAGAATTGCTTAAGCCCGGTGTGTTGGAAGAACTGGAGCGCGTGTATCGATTCGAACCCGATTATGCTATACAGTTTCCAGAAAAGCAATTGTTGTATAAGCGCACGCCGATCAAGCGAATGCTCCTGTATCGGGTGGCTGCTGCAGCTGCAGTGTTGATTGGGTTAATGATGTTCATGCAACCGTTTTGGACCGGCGAATCGGCTCCAGCTATTGTTGTCTCAACTCCCGATATCGATTCACCACTGATCATTGCATCTGTGCAGAATAAGGATATTCGGGAAACACGCATAGTTGCACCGGCACCTCAATTGAGAACATCATCTACATCGCACCTTACCGAAGATGCTTCACCCGTAAGGGTTGAAGAACCCGAAGCAGGAGCAACAGCAGCAGAAGTATCAAGCCAATCGGTTGAAACGGGAATACTGACAGCGCCTTCAGCTCCGCGGACGAATTTCAGCGAAGAGGCTTTGCAAGCAGCCGAGCAGCGCATGGCACAGCAAGCGATTGCAGTTCCGGCAGTGCATCATGACGCACCCAATACTGAATTGTTGTTGCGTACTGAATTAGAGAACAAGGAAAAGGGTCGCATACGCGGACTCTTTCGTACAGTTGGTCGCTCACTGTTTGGCGAACACAGTGAAACCGACGAAAGACGGTATATACAAGTCGCCTCCTTTAAATTTCCTGTCAAACACTAATCAATTCTAAATAGGTTGTATGAAACATGTAGCACTGGCATTGGGCTTTATTTTTTTTGGGACTCTTCTTTTTGCGCAATCCGATACGATTCGCATTGGGGGAATGACGATTGTGCGTTCTGGTGAGGACAAGCGAAAGGAGATCAGGATAGATACCGTGATTATCAAGCGGGATACGAGCTATTCATTAAAGCGCGATTCCATAATGATTACAGTCGACACCCTTAAAGTCGGCAGCATTACCATCATCAGCAAGGGGCTTAAAAAAGGCTTACAGGACATCAATGAGTCCTTGACTGAAATTGATATAAAAAGTTTTGGTGAAGACATCAAGGAGTCGTTTCGTGAAATTGAACTGAAAGATCGAATGAAGACACTGAAGGATAAATTCAAGCGCAAGCCTAAAAAAATTTCAACCAACTGGTTTGTCTTTGATATTGGATTTTCAGGGTACAACGATCAAACCAATTATGCGACAAGTGAGGCACAGCGATTTCTTCGTCCCACTGGAATCGTATCGAATTCTGCTAACAATTATTCCCTGCGCACCAGTCGCGTATCCAACTTCAGTTTGTGGTTTTTCATGCAACGGCTGAGCATTGCAAAGAGCGTATTGAATCTGAAATACGGACTGGGCATAGAGAGCAACAACTATTTTTACAAAACGGGTATAACCTATGTGGATGAGCCTGAGGTGTATACCATTGATAAAGGCCGAATTTTTTCCAAGAACAAATTGGTTGCCAATTACCTTACCGTACCCCTCATGGTAAACATCAACACGAATCCTTCCAAAGGAAGAAAAGCCTTTCAGTTTTCAGCAGGACTAAGCGGTGGGTACTTGATTGCCTCCCGTCAAAAACAAAAAACCGAAAACGGAATGGATAAGGTAAAATCCAATTTTAACCTGGAGCCGTTCAAATTAGCGTATGTGGGAGAATTGGGGCTGGGACCTGTTAAAATCTTTGGTTCCTATGCCATGACGCCTTTGCACAAATATGGACTGGAGCAGTTCCCATATTCTGTTGGCATCCGATTCAGTAATTAATGAAATGGAAGATGGTTGTATGGAAAGGGGGACGTTAGTCCCCCTTTTTTATATTCTTCCTTTTTTGATTTCTTCTACTACGCCGGGGTCCAACAGCGTAGTGGTGTCTCCAATGTTGCTGGTGTCTCCTTCAGCAATTTTGCGCAGGATGCGGCGCATGATTTTACCGCTTCGGGTTTTGGGGAGTCCCGGCACCAGCTGAATTTTTTCCGGTTTGGCGATTGGGCCGATGATGCGGGTGACGGTAGCGGTGATGTCTCTACGAATCAGATCCTGATCGCTTTGGTTTCCACTGAAAATCACAAATGCATAAATGCCTTGTCCCTTGACATCATGTGGATACCCCACTACGGCACTTTCCACAACACCGGAGTGCATGTTGATGGCGTTTTCCACTTCAGCCGTTCCAATGCGGTGACCGCTTACGTTGAGTACATCGTCGACGCGACCTGTAATGCGGTAGTTTCCTTGCTCATCACGATAAGCGCCATCGCCTGTGAAGTAGAGATTGGGATATGTTGCAAAATAATTCAGTCGGCACCGTTCATGATCCCCGTAGGTTGTCCGCAAGGTGGAAGGCCATGGAGCTTTGATGCAAAGATTACCCGTTACATTGTTCTCAGTGATTTCATTCCCTTTTTCGTCGACCAGCATCGGTTGAACGCCGGGCATAGGAAGTGTTGCAAAACTTGGTTTTGCAGGAGTGATTCCTGCGAGGTTACTGATCAACACACCACCTGTTTCTGTTTGCCACCAGGTATCTACGATCGGACATTTTTTCTTTCCGATGTTTTCATCGTACCAATGCCAGGCCTCTTCATTGATGGGTTCTCCCACGGTTCCGAGGACACGCAGTGAACTCAGGTCTTTTCCTTGAATGGGGCCCAAGCCAAATGCCATCAAACTTCGAATGGCAGTCGGTGCCGTATACAGAATGTTCACCTTGTATTTATCGATGATGTCCCAGAACCTGCCCGCATCCGGAAAAGTAGGAATGCCTTCAAACATCAGCGTTGTAGCACCTGCGCTCAATGGTCCGTACAGGATATACGAATGTCCGGTGATCCATCCTATGTCTGCTGTACAAAAATGAATTTCCTTTGGCTGGTATTGGAATACATTCACAAATGTATACGTGGTATAGATCATGTATCCTGCGCAGGTATGGACAACGCCTTTTGGCTTTCCGGTCGATCCCGAGGTATAGAGAATGAATAACGGATCTTCTGCTTCCATGGTAGCGGCTGGAAGATCATGTTGTCCTGCATTTTTTGCTGCTTCCATTTCCTCCTGCCACCACACATCGCGTCCTTTGATCATGCTCACCGGAGTTTTGGTGTGCATGTACACGATCACTCTTTTTACAAAGGGGCAGGTCATCACAGCATCATCAATCACGGATTTGAGGGGAATATCTTTTGGTCCGCGGAATGCACCATCGCAGGTAACGATGAACGCCGCCTGCGCATCTTTCAATCGGTCTGCAATACTCTGCGCACTGAATCCACCAAAGATCACGGAGTGAATGGCACCGATGCGTGCACAGGCCAGTACTGCGATGGCCAGTTCCGGAACCATTCCCATGTAAATGCAAACCCGATCACCTTTTTTTACGCCGTTGTTTTGCAGGACGTGACCAAATCGGCAGACTTCTTCATGGAGGTGGGCATAGGTCAGCATGCGTTGCGGAGCATTGGGATCATTGGGTTCCCAAATGATGGCCGGCTGATGTGCTTTGTCTGCTAAATGCCGGTCGATGCAATTTTCAGTTATGTTGAGTTGAGCTCCATCGAACCATTTCACAGAAGGTTCATGAAAATTCCAATCGACAATCGAGTTCCAGGGTTTCTTCCATTGAAAGTGCTGCGCAACATCGGACCAAAATCCTGCGGGGTCTTCTGCGCTTTTCTTCCAGGCCGATGCGTAATCGTCCATCGAACGAATCTGATAGGGATAGCTCATGATAACGCGATTAATGGATGGGTAAGTTAAAAAATATCGGGTTGATGATGAAGTATTTTATAAATTGAAGGAATTTCTGATTCAGATGAGTGTTGATAACGGGCAAATGCGAAAGGTCATTTTCGCTTCTTCGGTAGGGACCCTGATCGAGTGGTACGATTTTTACATTTTTGGAAGTCTTGCACCCATCATTGCAGCACAATTTTTTCCCAAGTCGGATCCCACTGCTGCCTTGCTTTCAACGCTTGCTACATTTGCTGCGGGGTTTATTGTACGGCCGTTTGGAGCGCTTGTGTTTGGTCGACTGGGCGATAAAGTCGGCAGAAAATACACCTTCCTCCTCACGCTGATCCTCATGGGGGGATCGACGTTTGCCATTGGACTGGTACCGGGGTATGAGTCGATTGGATTTGCGGCTCCGATTATTGTCTTGCTGCTGCGGTTGTTGCAGGGACTGGCATTGGGCGGTGAATACGGAGGAGCGGCCACGTATGTTGCCGAACACGCCTCTACGCATAAACGCGGTGCCTATACCAGCTGGATTCAGACGACTGCTACGTTGGGACTCCTGCTTTCACTGGGTATTATATTGATCACGCGAAAAAGCATGGCCAGCGATCCCCTGGATTCCATTCGTGTATTTGAAGATTGGGGCTGGCGCATTCCGTTTTGGTTTTCGGTGGTGCTGGTGGGCATGAGTATCTACATCCGACTCAAAATGCATGAGTCGCCGTTGTTCTCTCGACTAAAAGCATCAGGAAAAACATCTTCCAATCCGATCCGCGAAAGCCTCATGCACCGCTCCAATTTAAAAATGGTCTTGCTGGCCTTGTTTGGGGCCACAATGGGACAAGGAGTTGTTTGGTATACAGGTCAGTTTTATGCGCAGACATTTTTAGAAAATGCCTGCAAGATTGATTTCGAACAAACCCGAACGATTTTGATTTGGGCCATTGTATTTGCCACTCCGCTTTTCATTGTATTTGGGAACTGGAGCGACAAAGTAGGAAGAAAGTGGATCATCATGACGGGGTTGCTGTTGGCCATTGTAGCGTATCGGCCTGTGTATCGAACAATGTTGGACCTAACAGATACTACAACGTCTGTAAAAGATGATGCAAAGAGCCGTATCGAAAAAGTAATTGTTCCCATGAATGGGAAAGAGTACAGTTTGCAAAGCAGTACTACGCTACATGTGTATCAAAATGGCATACACGTCAAAACCGTGAGTGCCGATACGGTATTGGCTAATGGAGAGGAGCGCGTTCAGGTAAAACCCAAGCAGTTCAAGGTAGTGCCGGATACAATTTATTGGTCGTTGGTGGCCCTGGTATGCATACAGATTGTTTTTGTGACAATGGTTTATGGTCCCATAGCAGCTTTTCTTGTTGAAATCTTCCCCACCAAGATTCGCTATACTTCCATGAGTCTTCCGTATCATCTGGGCAATGGAGTGTTTGGAGGAATGACGCCCTTCATTGCGGTGTTACTGGGAACATTTTATACGGCTGATCCGTTGGTGGGACTTTGGTATCCCATCATCATTGCTGGAATCTGTCTGATCATTGGAACAGTATATTTATCCAACCGCATCGATCCGAATGTCAATGATTGATTCATGAATGCACTAAAAAAATATTTGGGATTGGTTTGGATGGCGATTGCCATTGTATCCTATTATGTATTGTTTCAAATAGCAGTCGATAAGATCGCAGCCAAGCCCACTGCCGATACGATAATTGAATGGAGTATCTTCGCGATCATCTTTTTTCCCATTGCAGTCGGTTTGTGGATGTTTGGTTGGTTGGCGTGGAAGGGGGACTATTCCCAGTTGCCGGTGAGCAATGATGAGATAGAAGAGTAATCATGTCGATTCGTGTATCCCATATTTCCAAAAAATACGGACTGCAGAAAGCGGTGGATGACATTAGTTTTGAAGTAGCAGGTGGACAAATAGTGGGATTTCTTGGTCCCAATGGCGCGGGGAAGTCCACCACCATGAAAATGATCACCGGATTTCTTCGGCCGGATGCTGGAACAATTGTTGTTTGCGGTGTGCCGGTGATCGGGGAAGCGATTGCCACCAAGAAGAAGATTGGATACCTGCCTGAGCACAACCCTTTATACACGGAGATGTATGTCCGCGAATACCTGGGTTTTATTGCCCAGCTCCATGGAGTTGCCGATGCGCGGTTGCGGATTGATCAGGTGATTGATTTGGTGGGATTAAAGGGGGAATCGGCCAAACAGATCGAACAACTTTCAAAGGGGTATCGTCAGCGAGTGGGATTGGCAGCAGCCTTGATTCATGATCCGGAGGTGTTGATTTTGGACGAGCCAACCACGGGATTGGATCCGAATCAGATCGTAGAGATTCGGGAGGTCATTCGGGAGTTGGGGAAGACCAAGACCATTTTATTTTCAACGCATATTTTGCAGGAGGTTGAGGCCCTTTGTGATCGCGTCATCATCATTCACAAGGGGAAGCTTGCAGCCGATGCCCCATTGGGAGAATTGTTGACCGCTTCTTTGTCGGAAGATCCGAATATCGTTTCTTTGCAACCGCAAACCCGGAGCCTTGAGCAGGTCTTTCGAGACCTTACCGGAGTGCAATGATTGCATACTATATATTTTACAACCAACAAACACATGGATATGAGTTCAATTGCACGCATTCATGCAAGACAAATTCTGGACAGTCGCGGTAATCCCACCGTTGAAGTCGACGTACACACGGACAACGGCATACTGGGAAGAGCAGCCGTTCCTTCCGGTGCTTCTACCGGGAAACACGAAGCCGTTGAATTGCGCGATGACGATAAATCGGTTTATGTCGGCAAGGGAGTCCTCAAGGCTGTTGAGAACGTCAACCGCATCATTGCCGGAAAACTGATTGGATATTCGGTAACAGAGCAGGAGCTGATCGATAAAACAATGATTGAACTTGATGGCACCCCGAACAAAGCTAAATTGGGAGCAAATGCAACGCTGGCTGTTTCAATGGCGGTGGCAAAGGCTGCAGCGCAATGCAGCAATATGAATTTATACCGGTATCTCGGTGACGATGCAGCCGTTACGTTGCCTGTTCCTCTCATGAATATTCTCAACGGAGGCGTGCATGCCGATAATAAAATTGATTTTCAGGAATTCATGATTGTTCCTACGGGTGCTTCTTCGTTCAGTGAAGGGTTGCGTTGGGGAGTGGAAGTGTTTCATGCGCTGAAAACGGTATTGAAGAAAAAAGGATACAGCACCAATGTAGGCGATGAGGGTGGATTTGCTCCTGACATTCAGAGCAACGAAGAGGCCATTGAAACCGTGTTGCTGGCCATTGAAGCTGCTGGCTATACCGCTGGATCGCAGATCCACATTGCGATGGATGCGGCCAGTACGGAGATGTACAACGAAGAAGTGAAGACCTATACATTTTATAAGAGTTCCGGTAAGGTGATCAGTTCGGATGAAATGGTTGCGTATTGGACCGAGTGGGTGAACAAGTATCCCATTATTTCCATTGAAGATGGAATGGCCGAAGATGATTGGTCCGGTTGGAAAAAGCTCACTGAATCCATTGGCAGCAAGTGTCAGCTGGTAGGCGACGATTTATTTGTCACCAACGTGTTGCGCTTGCAGGAGGGCATTGATAAAGGAATTGCAAACAGCATTCTTGTAAAAGTGAATCAGATTGGTACTGTGACAGAAACCATCAATGCGGTTCGTCTCGCACAGAACAATGGATATACCTCGATCATGAGTCACCGCAGCGGTGAGACCGAAGACACGACCATTGCTGATTTAGCAGTAGCCCTGAATTGTGGTCAGATCAAAACCGGTTCCGCATCGCGCACCGATCGCCTGGCCAAATACAATCAACTCATTCGCATAGAAGAAGAGTTGGGCGCGCGTGCGGTTTATCCCAAAATGAAATGAAAATTGTTGTAGCCCCTGACAAGTTCAAGGGAAGCATTGACGCGATTTCCTTGTGCACGTTGTTGCACAAGGAAATCGCTGCAGTGTATCCTGAAGCACAGGTGCAACTGTTTCCCATGGCGGATGGAGGCGACGGATTTGCTTCCATTATTCGCCATTACCTCAACACGGAAACAGTATCAGCGCGCACGGTGGATCCGCTGGGTCGATCCATTACTGCGCAGTATGAATTTGCAGAGGGGCAGTCGACTGCCTACATCGAAATGGCATCGGCCAGTGGACTCGCTCTGCTTTCTCCATCGGAGTACTCTGCCATGCGCACGTCCAGCTATGGCACAGGTTTATTGATTCGGGATGCGATGGCGCGCGGAGCGCGCCATATCGTTCTTGGCATTGGCGGATCTGCCACCACCGATGGAGGAATGGGAATGGCAGATGCGTTAGGGTTTATGTTTTTGGATCGCAACGAAGACCCGCTGGATCATTGTGGAGAAAGCATGAGTCAGGTAGAAGAGATTGTGATGCCGGAGACGGATTTTTTAGAGGATGTTCAGTTTACCGTTGCCTGCGATGTGCGCAATCCGTTTTATGGTCCCACCGGTGCTGCCGTGGTATACGGTCCCCAAAAAGGGGCAACCCCAGAAGAAGTGCTCCAATTGGATGAGGGATTGAAAAAACTGGATGCTGCATTCATGAAGTATACAGGTCGCTCTGTTGCTGAAGAGCCCGGTGCAGGTGCAGCAGGTGGATTGGGAGGAGCATGTGATGCCTTATTGGGCGCACGCTTGATATCCGGCTTCGATCACCTGCTGGATGTTGTCGATTTGGAAGAAGCCATTGCAGAGGCAGATGCTGTAGTAACAGGCGAGGGGTGTGTGGATGGACAATCCTTTGATGGCAAGGTCGTGGGACGCATAGCGGAATTGGCTCGAAAGTTTTCTGTTAAAACGTACGTGATCTGCGGTCAGTCGACCCTCTCACTCAAACAACTCAATGCATTGGGAGTGGACCGGATGGTTGCACTCTCGGATCTGGCTCCTTCTATTGCTGCTTCTGTTGCTGAACCCCAGGAGTATATTGCTGCTGCAGTGAAGAAGATTTTCTAACTTATGGTCTCAATTGAGACCATGAAGTATTTGCTCTCCCTTACATTGCTGTTTGCCTCTCATGTAGTGGTTGCACAATCTTCGGTACTTCCGCTTTGGGAAGAACGCTTTGATGATCTGCCTGTAACCGATTGGCTGGTGCGGTCACCCAAGCAAAAAGCAGGAGTGTATCAAACATCCGATAAAAAAGAGATTGTTCTGTACAATGGATTGCTGAAGCGTGCCTTTCGGTTATTTCCCAATAGTGCGTGTGTGGATTTCAGGAATTTGTCGAGCGGACAACAACTGTTGCGCGCCATACAACCAGAAGCCTTCGTTCACATCAATGGAACAGCCTATGCGGTTGGGGGATTGAAGGGACAAAAAGAGAAGGCTTATTTGTTGAAAGCATGGCTGGATTCATTTACGGTTGGAAAAGAAGATTTTCAATTCAGGGACTATGAAATAAAAGATGCGGCACCTTTTGTAAAGTGGAAACGTTCGACCTGGGCCAGTACCGAGCACTTTACTCCCGGTAAAGAACTGATATTTCATTATGTTTCTCCTTTGCAAGCCTTGAGGGGTATTCACGTCTACGTGCATTATCAGTTGTACGATGGGATTCCGTTGATCGTGAAGTGGGTCAGCGTGAAAAACGATACTGACCGAAGCATTCAGATCAATCGGATGGTGAATGAGTCGCTTGCATTGGTAGAAGAAGAAAGCGCAGTGGTGGGGAGTCCCGATCAAATGAAAAAACAGCACGGGCTCTATGTAGAAACAAATTACGCATTCAACAATGCCATGCGTTACGATATCAGTGATCAGACCAGTCATTGGAAGACCGACAGCAGCTATACCTCACAGGTCAACTACAATTACCAGACTCCCTGTATTTTGGAAATCTATCCAGAAAAAGTAACGGCCGTTTCCCTTGCGCCGGGTGGAGAGATGCGTTCGCAGCGTACGCATGAATTGTTGATGGACAGCTATGACCGGGAACGACGAGGCATGATGATTCAGCGAATGTATGCAACGGTAGCGCCTTGGACTTCACAGAATCCGATTTTCATGCACCTGATCAGTCGCACCGACGAACAAGTCCGTACCGCCATCGATCAATGCGCCACTACCGGTTATGAGGCATTGATCTTGAGTTTTGGAAGCCATTGCACCATGGAAGACACCAGTGCTGCAAACATTGTACGGTGGAAGCAGCTTGCCGATTATGCACATTCAAAAGGAATTTTAATTGGGAGTTATTCCTTGTTCAGCAGTCGGCGCATTGATGATGAAACCGATGTTGTGGATCCCACAACAGGAAAACCGGGTGGAGCATTTTTTGGGAATGCGCCGTGCATGGGGAGCAAGTGGGGACTCGCTTATTTGGAAAAATTAAAGTTTTTCATGAAGGAAACCGGATTCAATTTATTTGAAAACGACGGACCGTATCCCGGAGATGTGTGTGCTTCCACTGTCCATCCCGGTCATGAAGGATTATGGGATTCGCAGTGGCGACAGATGGAGCTGCAAAAAGGATTGTACCGCTGGTGCAACGAGAACGGAATCTATGTGAACGCGCCGGATTGGTATTTTTTAGACGGTACACATAAGATTGCGATCGGGTACCGTGAAGTAAATTTTTCATTGTCGCGCGAACAACAAAAAATCCTGAACCGTCAAAATATTTTTGATGGCACGTTTGAGAAATCTCCATCAATGGGATGGGGGTTTGTCCCGCTGACCCGTTACCAAGGCGGAGGAACAGAAGCGGTGCTGGAACCGTTGAAAGATCACCTCGAAGATTATGAACAGTTGATGGTGCAGTATTATGGAGCGGGAGTGCAGGCCTGTTACCGTGGCCCTCGATTATATGATACCGATTCCACGCGTCGACTCGTAACCAATACCATTTCTTGGTACAAGCGATATAGGAGTATTTTGAATGCACCACTCATTCACTTGCGAAGAGCAGATGGTCGAGATTGGGACGGCTGGATACACGTGAATCCTGGCCTGCGCGATCGTGCGTTCTTGCTGGTGTTCAATCCCACTGACCAACCCATTCAGCGTACGATCCGTGTGCCGCTTTATTATGCCGGGATGGACGATCAGGCCTATGTGAAAGTAAAAGACCGGCAGGAGTTGATGGTGCGATTGGAAGACGACAAAAGCATCGAACTTCCTATACAAATTCCTCCCCGCGGCTACAATTGGTACGTTATCCGACAGGATAAATAAATGGATTTATTTCTTTATTAAGTAGCTTTTACGTTTTTGCTCTTTCATGCGTTCGATGGCATAGCGCAGCATGGTGCGGGGCATGCGAGATGCGAACTGGTCTAGAAATCTTTCTATCTGTTGAGCATCTTTTTTCCATCCTTCGCGCAGCATCCAGCCAGTGGCTTTGTGCATGAGGTCATGAGGGTGATGCATCATGATCTTACTCAGTTCAAGTATATCCGTCAAATCGTGTTGTTTACGGATAAAGTGCCAGGTGGCTACGACTGCAATTCTATTTTTCCAGAGCGATGTGTCGTGTGCAAGTTGATAGAGAATGCTCCTGTCTTTGTCTTCCAGCCATTGTCCGAGAATGATGTGCGCGGAGCTGTCGACCAAATCCCAATTATTTACCCGATCCGCTTTTTTTAAATACAGATCCACCCATTTCTTTTCCTTTCCATTTTTTCGATCAGCATTGAATTTATTACAGAGAATGAATAAACCCGTGAGACGTTCTTCATGGTATCTCGAATCCAACAGCTCAATGATTGTTTGTTTATCGGTAGAAGCAGTGTGATGTTGTGCCACTTTGCGTTGATCCGGAACAACGATTCCATGAAATTGATCTCCCTCTGCATATTCACCTTTTCCTGTTTTGAAGAATCGTTGAAGAACCAGTTTCTTTTCTTTGGATGATGTTGCACGCAGGTCGCGCACAATTTCCTGATAGGTTCCCATTTAGCTTGCCAATGTTTTCAGTGCGCTCACAAACCGATCCAATTCTTCTAGTGTAGTATACACATTGGGTGTAATGCGGCAGCCGTGAACATTTGCGCCATCGATGGCAACGGTAAAGATCTTGTGTTCATCCAGTAGACGTTTGGCCAAATCACCCGGTTTGATTCCTTCTATTCCTACGTTTGCAATTCCGCATGAACGGGTTGGGTCGACCGGTGTATTGATGATGATGCGGGGATGATTGCGTACGCGGGAAGTCCAGTACTGCTGCACGTAACGGAGTCGCGCTTCCTTTCGTTCACCGCCAATCATGTGGTAATAGTCAATTGAATCAGAAATGGTGAGATCGGTATGAACAGGATGTGTGCCGGTGTGACTGATGCGCAGTAATTTGTAGGGATCTTTTTCCCAGCCCACGATCAGTGGCCATATCTCCGGCATTTTTTCTTTTTTTACATAAAGGAGTCCCGCTCCCAAGGGAACGCTCAACCATTTGTGCAAGGAGCTCCCATAGTAGTCACAGTTCAGATCTGGAATCTTGAATTGAAAATGCGCAACAGCGTGTGCGCCATCCACCAGTACTTCAACCCCTTTTGCATGGGCCATGTCGCATATTTTTCGGATGGGCAGGATTTGTCCCGTGATGTTGATCATGTGCGATACCAGTATCAATTTCGTTGCAGGAGTGATGGCGTGTTCATACAGCGCAATAATCTCTTCGTCGGATTGGGGGTGATTGGGTACAGAGATCATTTTATTGACAACGCCGTAGCGGCTCGCTACGTGTTTCATGGCTTCAATCATTGAACCATAATCCTGTTCCGCCATGATGGTTTCATCGCCCGCCTTCCAGTGCTTTCCAGTAATGATGATATCCATGGATTCGGTGGTGTTGCGGGTAAGCGTGACCTCCTCAGCGGAGCATCCTACCAATCCTGCTAATTTTTCAATGACCTTTCGCTTATTATCGACTGCAGTATTTCGCATGTACCAGGAACCCTGGTAGTTCACTTCTCGAACGTGACCAATGAATTTTTCCAACAGTGGTTGAGGAATGAAATTATAGTATCCGTTTTCCAGATTGATATAATCCGGTTTGAGTAAATACTGATTGCGGATCGTCGACCAAAATGCGTCGTCCTGCGCAAGTACTTCAGCTGTTATGGTTTTTTTTGTTTCAAGGAGCGAAGCCAATCCGTCCATGCTCATCGCTGTTCCAGCTCCTGCCAGGACAGCTGATTTCAGAAATTTTCGTTTGTTCATGATTACAATATTCGTGATAAACCTCAGCAAATGAAAAAATTGTGTTGAAAACACCCCTTTATTCTCCGCACCTAGGTTACCTTTTTACTGTGGGAGTATTAATGTGTAGAAAATACATGAAATTATGTTGCAAAAGACCTATTATAAGACAAAAGACTACTGTAAGGTGAAATTCAGTTTCAAGCCAGAGTTGGCGGAGACCGTAGAGATTTTAGGGTTGAACAGTGATTGGCAGCACTCCATCATCATGAGCAAGAAGAAAGATGGCACCTTCAATGCAGAAGTCAATCTTCCCAAAGATTCCAAGCACGAATTCAAATACCGCATCGACAATGCACAGTGGGTCAACGATCCGGAGGCCGACAGCCAAGTGCCCAACGTATTTGGCGGTAGCAACAGCGTGGTTGTGATCTGATGAATGATTTTAAAAGAGCTTCAATCTCCCAATCGGCAATTTACCTAGGTGGACATCACCGGTCCCACCGCCGAAGAATTGTCAGAAGTCAGTACCCGCTATCAGCTCAATCATCATCATCTTCATGATTGTTTAGAGCCCGATCATCTTCCAAAGTTTGAAGAAGGGGATTCTTATCATTTCATCATCCTGAGAAAGGTGTTGGATGGAGTGGACAAGGGCATCACCATACATGCTTTGACGACCAAGATTGCCATTTTCTTCAACGAAACCATGATCCTCACCATTCATCGTTTGCCGCAAGAAGAAGTATATGAAGTGTGTGAGCAATCGATCCAGTCGGGAAAAGTGGTTTCGGTGGGGCAGCTTTTGCTCCGCATCATCGCTAAGATTCAACAATCCTACAACCGGCACGCTGCAGAACTCAATGATCGCATCGATGATATGGAAGCCAAGCTCTTCATCAAGAAGACGGAAGTGCGGTCCATTGAAAGCTTGTATTTATTGAAACGCCGTGCGAGTTTGTGCAAGAAGCTGTTGTTGCTTTCAGGAGAAGTGATTCATGCGGTTTCGCATCGCCAAAAAAAATCCAATGAGTTACAGGATATCCGCGATAATCAGGCAAAGCTTCAATTGTTTTATGATCAGTTGACCGAAGACGCACAAAACCTTGTTGCCACTTACATGTCCTACAGTGCACAAAAGACCAATGATGTGATGAAAGTATTGACGGTCTTCTCCGCCTATTTTCTTCCGCTCACGTTCATCGTTGGTGTGTATGGGATGAATTTTGAGTTCATGCCTGAACTCGATTGGAAGTGGGGGTATCCAGCTGTGCTGCTCCTGATGCTGATCGTTTTTCTGGTCATTTACATTTGGTTCCGTCGGAAAAAATGGCTCTAAGCCCTCTTCCCCATTGCGAATTGGCCATATTTTAATCGGAAAACCGATATTTTTTACGGAAATTTGCCTTCCCCTAGATTTCATTCAACATATTCATAACTCTATTGAAAAATGAGCACTAAACCTTCTAGTCTGTTTGACAAAGTTTGGGATGCGCATGTGGTGAAAAGCATAGCCGATGGTCCGGATGTGTTGTTCATTGACCGCCACTTCATTCACGAAGTGACCAGTCCTGTTGCTTTCCTGGGACTCAAAACCCGCAACATCGGGGTCATGTTTCCGGAACGCACCTTTGCCACTGCAGATCACAATACGCCCACCATCAACCAGCACCTCCCGGTGGCCGATCCTCTTTCGGCCAACCAATTGAAGGCGCTTGAAGAAAATACTGCGCAGTATGGTATCTCTCATTGGGGACTCAATAATCCAAAGAATGGAATCGTGCATGTGGTGGGACCGGAAAACGGCATTACGCTTCCCGGCATGACCATTGTTTGTGGCGACTCCCATACTTCTACGCATGGAGCGTTTGGTTGCATTGCGTTTGGTATCGGTACGTCCGAAGTAGAAATGGTGCTTTCTTCTCAGTGCATCATGCAGCCCAAGCCGAAGAAGATGCGCATCAACGTCAATGGTTCGCTCAGCAAAGGAGTCACTCCAAAAGATGTGGTGTTGTACATCATTTCAAAATTGACAGCAGCAGGAGCTACTGGCTATTTTGTAGAATTTGCAGGAGCTGTATTTGAGAACATGAGCATGGAAGGTCGCATGACGGTCTGCAACATGAGCATTGAGATGGGCGCACGCGGAGGCATGGTAGCGCCAGATGACACTACGTATACGTATATAAAAGGTCGAGAGAAAGCCCCCACTGGCGCTGCATGGGATCATGCAATGGCGTATTGGAAAACGTTGAAGACGGATGAAGGAGTGGTATTTGACAAAGAATACAATTTTGATGGTGCGGACATTGAGCCCATGATCACGTATGGAACAAATCCGGGTATGGGCATTGGCATTACACAGACCGTGCCTTCAGCAGAGGACGTGGATGCAGGTAAAGCCAGCTTTGCAAAATCGCTTCAGTACATGGGTTTTCATGAAAAAGAGCCGATGCTGGGCAAGACCATTGATTATGTTTTCATCGGAAGCTGCACCAATGGTCGCATCGAAGACTTCCGTGCATTTGCTTCTTTAGTGAAGGGAAAGAAGAAAGCGGACAATGTGACCGCGTGGCTGGTGCCTGGTTCACACACAGTAGAACAACAGATTCGTGAAGAGGGAATTGATGAGGTATTGACGGAAGCAGGATTTGAGCTGCGTCAACCTGGCTGTTCTGCATGTCTGGCGATGAACGATGATAAAATTCCAGCAGGCAAATATGCAGTGAGCACCAGCAATCGGAATTTTGAAGGCCGGCAAGGACCGGGTGCCCGCACATTGCTGGCGAGTCCCCTTGTAGCCGCTGCTGCAGCCGTTACAGGTAAAGTCACCGATCCACGAACCTTGATTTCTTAAAATACTGCAATGGCATACGATACGTTTACAGTTTTGACAAGTACGGCAGTCCCGCTTCCCATTGAAAACGTCGACACCGATCAAATCATTCCTGCCCGCTTTCTGAAAGCAACCAAACGCGAAGGGTTTGGTGATAATTTATTTCGCGATTGGCGGTACAATGCTGATGATACTCCTAAACAGGACTTTGTATTGAACAATTCAATTTACAAGGGAAAGATTTTGGTAGGAGGCAAAAACTTTGGCAGCGGAAGCAGTCGCGAACACGCCGCCTGGGCCATATACGATTATGGTTTCCGTTGTGTGGTATCCAGTTTTTTTGCAGATATTTTCAAAAATAACTCAATGAACATCGGAATCCTTCCGGTGCAGGTAAGTGATGATTTTTTAGATCGCATTTTCAAAGCAATAGAATCGGATCCTACTTGCGAGTTGCAAGTCGATTTGCCTCAACAGCAAATTATCATTCTTTCAACCGGTGAATCTGAATCGTTTGCCATCAACGGATACAAGAAGCATAACCTGATCAATGGGTTTGATGATATTGATTTTCTGCAAGACATTAAACAGGAGATCGGAAGTTTCGCACAAACCAGCCGTTACTGATTCGTTGCACAATGGCTAAAACTCATCGCTATATTGAAATCATGGATACCACCCTTCGGGATGGTGAGCAAACGAGCGGGGTTTCATTTTCAGCATCTGAGAAGTTGACCATTGCACAATTGTTGCTGACGGAAGTGAAGGTGGATCGCATTGAAATTGCCTCTGCACGGGTATCTGAAGGAGAATTTGATGCCGTAAAAAAAATTACACGGTGGGCGAAATCCAAAGGACTGCTGAAAAAAATTGAAGTACTGACGTTTGTCGATGGTACCGTGTCAATCGATTGGATGACGAGAGCAGGAGCGAAAGTGATGAACTTGCTGACCAAGGGATCGCTCAATCACCTTACGCATCAACTCAAAAAAACGCCTGAGCAACACTTTGCAGAAATAGCTAAAGTTGTTGCACTGGCCCGAAAAAAAGGCATTGAAGTCAATGTTTACCTGGAGGACTGGAGCAATGGTATGCGCAATTCACCGCACTATGTTTTTCAGTACCTGGATTTTCTTGTCCAGCAACCGGTGAAGCGCATCATGCTTCCCGACACCTTGGGAATTCTTGAGCCTCATGAGGTGAAACAGTTCATTGGTATGATTGTTCCTCGCTATCCGGGTGTTCATTTTGATTTCCATGGGCACAACGATTATGATCTGGGAACAGCCAATGTATTGGAGGCGGTAAAAGCCGGCGTGCATGGGATTCACCTTACTGTCAATGGAATGGGCGAGCGTGCCGGTAATGCACCATTGGCCAGTGCGGTTGCTGTATTACACGATTTTATGCCAGGAGTCAAAACGGGAGTAGCGGAACAATCGTTGTACCAGGCGAGTCGACTTGTAGAAACCTTCACCGGATTTAGGATACCCGATAACAAACCGGTAGTCGGCGAAAATGTGTTCACGCAGACTGCCGGCATCCATGCCGATGGCGATAAGAAAAATAATCTCTACTACAATGATTTGATGCCAGAGAGGTTTGGTCGTCAACGCAAATATGCCTTAGGCAAAACCAGTGGCAAATCAAATATAGAAAATAACCTTGCCCAGCTTGGAATAGAGTTGTCGGACAGCGATCTCAAGAAAGTCACGCAACGCATCATTGAGTTGGGGGATAAGAAAGAAGTGGTTACCCAATCCGATCTTCCCTATATCTTATCCGATGTTCTCGATAGCAGTACGATAGAAGAAAAAGTGAAAGTGATCAATTATGTGTTGACGCATTCAAAAGAACTCAAGCCTTCGGTTACCCTTCAACTCAATCTGGAAGGAGAACTATTTGAAGAGCATGCCCAGGGAGATGGGCAGTATGACGCATTCATGAATGCCTTGCGTGCCATATATAAGAAAAAGAAATTGCCCCTTGCAGTGCTTACGGATTATGCCGTGCGCATTCCTCCTGGCGGAAAAAGTGATGCGTTGTGCGAAACCATTATCACCTGGGAACACAAGGGAAGAGAATTCAAAACCAGGGGGTTGGACAGTGATCAGACGGTTGCTGCAATCAAGGCTACTCAAAAAATGTTGAACCTGATTTAAGTATGGAAAAAAAGATTCTCATCGTGCCCGGTGATGGCATCGGGCAGGAAGTAACGGCAGTAGGAAAGCGTGTTTTGGATCGCATCGCGGAAACATTCGGACACGTGTTTACGTATGATGAAGCGCTGATTGGACACGTTGCGATTGAAGCCACCGGAAATCCGCTGCCCGATGAAACTTTGGCTAAAATGAAAGCATCGGATGCGGTTTTATTTGGTGCCGTTGGTCATCCCAAATACGATAACGATCCTACTGCAAAAGTACGTCCCGAACAGGGACTCTTGAAAATGCGCAAGGAGTTGGGACTTTACGCAAATCTTCGTCCCATCAAATTGTTTGATGAATTATTAGGAGCATCCAGTATTCGTCCGGAAATTTTAAAAGGAGCCGATATCTTGTTTTTCCGTGAACTGACTGGTGATATTTATTTTGGCGAGAAGGGTAGAAAAAATGAGGGCTCCACTGCTTATGATATTGCCGAATACAGTCGGCATGAAGTGGAACGCATTTCTCGTAAAGCATTTGAGGCTGCCCGTACCCGGAAAAAGAAATTGTGTTCGGTGGACAAAGCAAACGTATTGGAAACCTCCCGGCTTTGGAGAGAAGTGGTGCAGCAGGTTGCGCTGGATTATCCCGATGTAGAAGTTGAATATCAATTTGTGGATGCCACCGCCATGCTCCTGATCAAGGACCCTAAAAAATTTGATGTGGTGGTTACGGCCAATCTCTTTGGTGATATACTCACAGACGAAGCATCACAGATTGCAGGTTCGATGGGTATGCTCGCTTCAGCTTCGATTGGAGACGGAACGGGTGTATATGAACCCATTCATGGATCCGCACACGATATTACTGGAAAGGGGGTAGCCAATCCTTTGGCATCGATTCTCTCCGCTGCGCTGTTGCTGGACATATCGTTTGGACTTAAAGCGGAGGCCGATGCGGTGATTGCAGCCGTAGATGCAGTTCTGAAAGCAGGATACCGCACGCGTGATATTGCCGATGTTCATACTCCAGCAGAGAAAATTCTAGGAACTGCTGCAATGGGCGACCAGGTAATAGCCAACCTCTGAATTTTTCCCGTATTTTTAAAGGAAGCAAATGTTGTCCATGAAACAATCCAGCTTCCTTGTGAGCCTTTGTCTGCTGTGTCAGGTGGTGGTCGCTCAAGTAACTATCCAACCGGTAAAACATCAACCCATTCTTCGGGTCAGCATCAACAATAAACACTTTACCGACTTTTTCTTTCCCGATTCATTGCCCAAGCAAGTGCTGTATCCGATTGTTGCTCCAGGTGGAACCACCATCACGAGGGGATTTCCCATGCATCCGGTTGCAGGTGAACCGACTGATCATCCGCATCATTTGGGACTTTGGATGAATTTTGGGGATGTAAACGGCTTGGATTTTTGGAACAATTCGTATGAAGTTCCTGCAGACAAGAAGCATGCATTTGGCAAAATTCATTTGCGCGGAATCACTCAGGTAGAAGAAGGTCCAGTTGGTAGCATCCGGTATGAATCGTTGTGGCAAGATCACAAAGGAGTTGCCTTGCTCGATGAATCAACTGAATATCGTTTTCAGCAATTGGGCGATGAATGGATCATTGACCGTACAACGCTGCTCACTGCGAACATCCCCGTTGTGTTTACGGATAATAAAGAAGGAGTTTTTGGATTGCGGCTTCCGCATCAAAACGTAAAATACATCAACAGCAATGGATTGAACGATGATGCCGTCTGGGGAAAGTCGGCTGCCTGGTGCATGATGCACGAACAAATAAAAGGCGATAGTATCAGCGTGGTGATGATGGATCATCCCTACAATGAAACGTTTCCCACCCGCTGGCATGCACGGGGATATGGTTTGTTTGCAGCAAACCCCATGGGGTCCCGAGTGTTCGATGCTCAGGCATCACTCTACAAACGGTCGCTGAAACCCGGTGAATCCATCAGTCTTCGGTTTCGCGTGGTGGTTGCTTCGGGTAAGCGCAGGCTGTCGACCGATCGCATCCAACAGCTTCAAAAAGATTTTATTGCAGCGCCGCAACAACTCATGGTCATTGGATCCTATACCCGAAAAGGAAATGCAGGCATTGAACTGCACCGCTACGATCCGGTTACTGGTGCAACCCGATTGCTAAAACAGTATGCCAATCCCAATGCCTCGTACATGACACTCAGTGCAGATCGTAAACGCTTGTATGTATTGAGCGAAGAGAGCAACAAGGGATGGGTTTCGGTGTACCGCATCGATGAGCGCAGTGGGCAATTGCAGTTTATTAATCAGCAGTCGACCATAGGAGCGGGACCTTGTTATGTCAGTGAACATGCTGCTACGGGTACGGTCTATGTTTCCAATTATGGTGGAGGAAGCTTGACCGTGTTCAAGACAGATGCCAGTGGGGCATTGCTGCCCAGTGCGCAGCACATTGTATACAGCGGAACCAGTGTAAATAAAAATCGACAAGAAAAACCGCATGCCCATTGTGCTGTAATCGATCCTAGCGGAACATTTGTATATGTCAATGACCTCGGCACTGACCGCATCCATCGTCACCCTATTCAAACAGATGGCACATTGGGGGCAAGCATGGATCATGCTGTTGATCCCGGGAATGGACCTCGCCATTTGGTCATGAGTTCAAATGGAGGACATGCCTATAGTTTGAATGAGATGAAAGGAACCGTCGATGTATTTCAATTGCAAGGTGGCGAGATGAAGAAAATACAAACCTTGGTTGTGGATACAACTGCCACGACTGCCGATCATGGAAGCGGAGCGATTCAGTTATCGCCAGATGGTAAATGGCTCATTGCATCCAATCGAGTTACCAGTAATCAATTGGTGGTATGTGCCGTGCAAGCCGATGGGCGTTTGCAAAAACGCTACCATCAGGAGGTTGCGAAGAAGCCCCGCTTTTTCCGGTTCAATCAACTGGGTACACAGGTGTTGGTGGCGGGACAGGATGCGGATCGCATACAGGTTTTTGATTTTGATCGAAAGTCGGGTATGCTGAACGATACAAAAAAAGATATCGAGGTGCCTGCCCCCGTTTGCATTGAATTAATATGAATACCATGAAGTCAATTCTGATTAAAAACGGTCGTTTTATTGATCCCCTGCATCAGCAGGATGGAATCATGGATGTATGGATCACGAATGGGAAGGTCGCCGCGATTGGTCCCGCACTCCATGCATCAGCTGATCAGGAAGTGGATGCAACAGGAATGTTGGTGGTACCGGGACTCGTGGATGTGCATGCGCATCATTTTTATGGAACTGCTGATCGGTTTCTCAGCAATGGTCCCTATGCCGTTGCACCCGATGGATTCACCTTCAGGAGCGGAGTCACGACTGCCGTTGATTTTGGCGGAGCGGGTTGGAAGAATATTGAATTGTTCCGCCGAAATGTAGTGGAACGTTCCAAGACGCGCGTGCTGGCGTTGATCAACATCTTGGGTGAAGGGATGAGTGGCGAACCTAGGGAGCAAGACGTTGAAGACATGGATCCGGAGAAAACAGCAAAAGCAGCAAAAGAAAACAATGATATTGTAGTTGGTGTGAAACTGGCTCATTATTTAAAACCGGAATGGACGCCGACGGAACGAACCGTTGAAGCGGGACGCATTGCCAATATACCCGTTGCCATTGATTTTGGAGGAGATGACCGGTACGTTCCGTTGTCGATTGAAAAATTGTTCATGGACAAACTGCGCCCCGGTGATATCTATACCCATGTTTATGCGGACCTCAAGCGAAGGGAGGCGATCGTGGATCCATCAACGGGAAAGCTGAAACCGTTTGTATGGGAGGCGCGCAAGAAAGGTGTGCTGTTTGATCTTGGTCATGGAGGATACAGTTTTGCCTATTCGCAAGCGATACCGGCGTTGGTAGAGGGATTTTTGCCGGATGCCATCAGTACCGATCTGCATACGTTCAGCATGAATGAAGCGATGAAAGACATGACGAATCTGATGTCCAAGATGTTGGCGCTGGGGATGACGTTGAATCAAGTCATCAAGGCAAGTACTTCCGATGCAGCTGCCATGATTCGCAGACCGGAGTTGGGACAGCTTGCTGTTGGTGCCGAGGCCGATGTTGCCATCTTGAGCATGCGGAAAGGAAAATTTGGATTTACGGATGTGTTGGGAAAGAAAGTCATGGGTACTCAAAAGCTGGAGTGCGAAGTGACCATTCGAGGAGGAGAGATCGTGTATGATCTCAATGGTTTCACAGTACAATAAAGCGGTATGAAATATTTTTTATTAATGCTTACGATTATGATTACACATGAAGGAATTGGGCAATCGGATGTTGATCCGGAAGTACAGTTGAAAAAATTGAATATTGAATTGGGAAAGGTGAGTCCGCCAGTTGCCACCTACGTTAAAGCCGTACAGACAGGAAATCTGGTTTATTTATCCGGACATGTACCCGATGAAGTTCCAGGGAAAAACACACGAGGTAAAGTGGGATCGCAGTTGACGGTTGAAGAAGGCAAAGAGGCGGCCCGCATTACGGCCATCTCGCTCATCACTACGCTCAAATCACATGTGGGTGATCTCAAAAAAGTGAAACGGATTGTAAAGGTTTTTGGCATGGTCAATGCCGATCCCTCATTTACGCAGCATCCAGTTGTGATGAACGGGTGTTCGGATTTATTGGTAGCAGTTTTTGGCGATCGTGGTAAGCATGCCCGCTCTGCCGTTGGAATGGGATCCCTTCCGGGAAATGTTGCGGTTGAGATTGAGATGATTGTGGAAGTGGAATAATGTTCAATGGAGATGCTTGAAGGCTTCCATGCCTCCCATGTACTCACAGGTTTTAGCACCGGCTTTATTTGCGTTCTTGCAGATCGCAGCCCATTGATCAAATGTCAGCCGATCAATTGCAGTATGTTCCAATTGTGATAATTGAAATAATATTGAACCAACAAATGCATCTCCCGCTCCAGTTGTATCAACGGACTGCACAGGAATACTCGGAACTATTGTTGTAGTTCCATTCATCCCGAGCAGTACTCCTTCTTTACCAAGTGTAATCGCAAATACTGCGTTGGTTGCTCTGAAGAAGACAGCTGCGGCTTCGTCCAGTGTTTGTTTACCGGTAATCAAGAACGCTTCTTCGTCGCTTACCTTAAAGAAATGTGCACGTTTGATAAAATTCCATGATTGTTGGATGAACTCAGGTTGTTGATTTCTGAAAAGCAGGTGACGGTAGTTGGGATCAAAACTCACAAAGACGTTATTCTTCAGCGACTGCTCCAGCAGGTGGGAGTAGGCAGCCTGCAAGGGTCCGGGTAAAAAGGCAGTAGCCGAACCAAAGTGCACAATGCCGTACGGGTTAAGGTCTATAGCAGCAATATCGGACACACTCAGCATGCCATCTGCTCCGCGGTTGAAATAAAAATCACGCTCACCATCTTGCATCAGGGATACAAATGCAAATGTGGTAAAATGTTGATCATCTTTCAGCACGTAGCGCGTATCAACCTTATAGCTGTTCAGCACATCAATGAGGTGTTTTCCAAACGGGTCGTTGCCCACTTTAGCCGCAACAGTTACATTGCCTCCAAACGCTGCGATGGCAGCAGCCACATTCATTGGGGCGCCACCAGCTTTCTTTAAAAAATGTTCACCCTCGCTCAGCGGCGATCCTTTATCCGTGCAAATCATATCGATCAGCGCTTCTCCTATACACAATATGCTGTTCATATGCTGCTCAATGTACTATTGATACAACTGATTGAATACAAATTTAAAGGTACCGTGCGTTTGTGCGCGGAATGTGATTTCAGGACCAAATGCAAACAATGCACCTTTTCCGATTGTGGCAGAGAATGCAGCCACTCCGTCTTTGAGGTAGGATTGTCCCCAAGCCCAACCGCTGCGCAACGTTTTGTCCGATGCAAACCAGGCGATGGGTTTGATGGTACCTTTGGTTTGAGCATCGGGATGAATGTGAAAAACGGGACTATCATCGAAGTATACATCGGCTTTGTTCTTCATGCCCCAAGCAGCAGAATTGTGTTGATCCACGGTGATCTGCATGATGCTTCCGGGGATATAAAATTTTTGATTGGGTAATTCCTTTTCTGTTCCGTTAACAATTTCCGTTAAGGCGTTGCTGACTGGAAGTTTTAAATGATATGCCAGTGACGTGCTGCTTCCAATTGTGATGATGCGTCCACCTTCTTCCATGAATTGCTTCAGTATGGGAATGGATTTATCGACAGAAAGGTTTCCAATTGTTTTCCTGAATTCTTCTGGAATATCTTCCGGTTTGGGACCACCGCCTCTCGCTGTTCCGCTCAATGCCGGCATCGCCCCACCTACAAAGAGGATGACGTCGAATTTATTTTTCAGATTTCCATTATCGATTTCTTGTGCGTAGATCACTTGAGCAGCGAAACCATAGTTTTCCATGATCCACCGCATCCAACCGGAGGGCATGGCGCCACCGTAGGTATCCCACAAGGCAATGCGTGCCGGAGTGATTTTTTGCATCGCTGATCCTGTTTTGAGATCTGCGGCAACAGGATCTGCACCCAACGCTGCAATTTGTTTCATGACGCGATCACCATCTTTTCCTTTTGCAGGAATATAAAATGATCCTGCGGGTAAATCACCGATGGTTGAAGATGTGCGGTAAACGGTGAAGCCAGAGGTTATCAGCTGATTGACTGCTGTGAAGGAGTGATTGTTTGCGGCACTCAATGCAATACCTGAGGTCGGTTTAGTCGTGGAATTTTTTCCTTGAAGGGCAATTGTTTCCCCGATGGGGAGTCGCTCAAGTGGAGCGGTCATTGGATCCAGGATGCGATCGAATTCAATTCCCATTTGATAGGCCAGCGTCCAACCTGCTGCATCGTAAGGAGAAATGGGGGGACCGCCGGGATACTGAAAATCATTGGGGTGATCTTGCGGTTCAAACATGTCGAGGATGTGCGGACGAAAAGCCTGATTGCATTTTACTACGTAGGAACCTGCGGGGTAGGTGTGGTTTCCTACAGAAAATGCTGCAGTTGCGCGGTGGATGATGATCCCGGTTCGGATCAGTGCGTTGACAAACCGTGTGGCGGTTGCGAAGTCGTGCTGATCATACGGAATCACATAGGCACGTGCATCGCGCAGTATGGGATTATTGAATACGCTGTCATAATATTTCAACGGAATCAGTGCCTGGTTTCTTCCCCATCCTTCAGGAGTGGAAGATTCGGTTGAAGGTCGCGCCGGCTGATCTTTGCGGAACAATTCAGCGATGGCGTCGCTGCGTTTAGGGTATTGGGTCCAGGTATCAGCATCACCTTTTTCGATGGAGCGTTTTCCCATTCTGTAAATATTGTACAGTAGTTCATCGCGGTGGCGCGTGGCGTACATGAGGACTGCATAGTTCAGGGAGACAGAATAATCGATGGAGTTTTTAAAATACCATTTGCGGGGTGTAATCGGATAGGGGTTTGCAGAGCTTGGAATCAGTCGGGCGGGCACCAGGGGAATGGCGGAGGGAGTGGGACTTCCAATGATTTCTGTCAACAGTCCGATCATGTTATGAAAATAGGTTGTGGTGCGTAGTCCACCATTGTACCAGGTGGAGTAGGGTGAGCCAGCGCGTTGGGTAAAGCCTGGCTTGCCTTCTGTATTGAGTCGGTTGATCATTGCCGCTCCTACAGCATCGAGGGTGGTCATGACCAGTGGATCGTAAACATAATTGAACGGGTCGCGAAAGGGTGGACCTGCAACAACTGCACCGGGTGGACCAGTTTGGTGGTGGTTGTACATGATTTGCGGGATCCATTCCACGAACAGTTGTCGACCCATGTTCTGCGTTTCCTTCAGGTTAAGCATGTAGAAATCACGGTTGTTATCGTGCCCTGCATATTTTTCATACATCCTGGGCAGGAAGTTGGTGCTGCGTTTAGCGGTATCGGCATTGCGCATGTACCAGTCGCTCACCAGTTCTTGTCCATCCGGGTTGGCATGCACCATTAGGATGATGACATTGTCGAGGATCCGTTTTGTTTCTTCGTCGGTACGACTGATCAGCTGATAAGCTGTTTCAATCAACTGGTGGGCGCCCACTACTTCTGTTGCATGCAATCCGCCATCGATCCAAACAACTGCTTTCCCTTGTGCAGCAAGCGATTGGGCTTCCGCATCGTTCAGATCCTCTGCCCTTGCCAGCCGTTGTGAAATCTGCTTATAGCGCTCGAGGTTTTTGTGGTTTTCGGGGGACGTCACAATCATCATGAATTGATCCCGTCCCTCTTCGGTTTTTCCGATGGATAGGAGTTTGGCTTTATCGGAGGCTTCATCCAATTTTTTAAAATAGGCATGGGTCTGACTGTAATTGGCCAGCAGGTAGTTGTCGCCAATAGTGAATCCAAAATGTTCTTTTGGAGCCGGAATAGTTTGTGCATGCGCAGCAACGAGCAGCGCTGACCATAAGAAAGAGAAGAGTATGCGAGATTTCATCTGAATGTTTTTTGGAGAACGATCAGCCATGAAGTTAATGATCCTATTCCTTATATTTAGGTAACCTAAACTCAAAAAAATTAAGCCTATTTATTCGTTCGTGTTTATATCCGTTGTTGCATTGTTCTCTTGCATTCAAAAAGATGCGGATACCGATCAGCAGCGAGCCGTCACCGATCCGGAGGTTCAAGATTACATCGACTCCAATCAGCTCACGTATGTAGAAGAAGGAGCGCAGGATATCATTACTTACGATGAAGTGCTGGCAGCGCAAACAGCCTAGTGCAATGCGTTGGTGCAAATTGGTAAACTCAAAGAAGAAGGAGGGGATTATCGCGGGTTTGCAGAAAAGGTATTGTCAGAAGCATACAATTATGACTATGGCAAAGTATTTTTCAATCCCACGCTGACGTTTGGTGATCAAACCTTTCGCAATGACAAGAAAGGGGCCCTGGCCTATTTCATAGGAGGGGATCCTGATTACCCCAATGATTACGGATTTGCCCTTAAGCCTTGGGTAAAGGCCCGTTTTGAAAATGCAAACGGCGTCATGAAAGGCATTCAAATCTATGGTACTGTGGCAATTACAATGGGGAATGTTTGGGTAACCGACAAGGATGGGAATGAGGTGATGGTCGACAAAACCTGGGTGTTCAAAAAAGGAAAGGATGGAAAGCTGAGAATCATCGTGCATAACTCCTCGCTTCCCTTCAAACCATCTGAAGTAAAATAGTAGCATGAGCGATGGATTTCGCGCATGATTGTGCCTAAAACGTTTTCGAAAAATGTGGCTTTTCAGGGTTTCCTGAACCCTCTTTTTCTCTATATTGTAAAGGCTTAACTTTTATTGCAAACCAAAACGACGCTTCGTCATGAGAAAAAAGAGCATGTGCAGGGTCACGTGTGTTGCCATTCTCAGCACATTTGTGCTGTTCGCAACGCAAGCCCTTGCAAACACTAATGAGTCTGTGCGTTCGAGCTTGAACGACTACAGCAAACCCCCGGTCGACGTTTCAGGAACCATTACGGATGTGAGGAATGCCCCCCTCGCAGGTGCAACGGTGACCGTCAAGGGATCAAAAGTTTCAACTGTCACCAATGAACGCGGTCAGTTCACTCTGAAAGGGGTGGCGGACAATGCCGTTCTACAAATTTCCTTCAGCGGTTATCTGACTGAAGAAGTCGCGGCCCGCAATGGTGCTGTGACCGTGGTGATGCGCGAGCAGATCAACCAGCTCACCGACGTTGTCGTGGTGGGATATGGTACTGCGCGTAAAAAAGACTTGACCGGTGCGGTTGTGCAGGTCAAGGCCACTCAATTGGAAAACGAGAACAACCGTTCTGTGCAGGACATGTTGCGCGGTAACGCACCTGGTCTAGATGTAGGCTTCAACGCCTCGCCCAAAGGTGGTGGTTCACTCCAGGTTCGCGGTCGCGCTTCGTTGACAGCCTCCACTACTCCACTGATCGTGGTAGACGGTGTTATTTATCAAGGTGATCTCTCTGATATCAACCCCAATGATATTGCAACCATGGACGTGTTGAAAGACGCCAGCTCTGCTGCGGTTTTCGGTGCACGTTCTGCAAACGGTGTGATCCTGATCACCACCAAGCGTGGTAAGTCAGGCAAGCCTGTCATCACGTTCAACTCCAACTACACCATGAACAAAATTGCTCGCTGGCCTGGCCTGCTGGGTCCAGATGAGTTCCTGGAATGGAGAAAAGATGTGATTTGGAGCCAGCGCGGATACGATTCAACTTCCAAGCCGGGCATCAAGTACTGGTCTTGGGATCCCCGTAAACTTCCTGCAGGATTCAGTGTGGATCAGTGGTTGGGATTGGGTAATCAGGCGGGACAGGATCCTATTTCTGTATGGCTGGTGCGTTTGGGCGGTACGGTAGGTATGGCACCGGTGGAGATTGAGAGCTATAAAAATAATAAGCCGCTGGATTGGGAATCGCTGATGTTGAACAAGAATGGTCGCCAGCACGATCATACCGTGAGTGTTTCCGGAAGAGCGAACAATACTACATATTATACTTCCTTCGGTTATTTTGACAACGAGGGCATGTCAGTCGGCGAGCGATTCAAGACCTTCCGTTCCCGTTTGAACCTCGAGACAGAAGTCGCCAAGTTCCTCACCTTCGGTATGAACCTGCAGTTCGCCAGTCGTGATGAAGGAGCAGTTCCTGTCAGCCTAGGCAATATGATTCGTTCCACTCCATTTGGACAGTTGTTCCAAGCGGATGGAAGATTAAGGGCTAGTACCACGGATAACATTGGTAACAACACCAACCCCTTGAGAGATGTATACTATACCAAGCGAATGGTTAAGTTCAATAATCTCTTTGGTACAGCCTATGCAAAAGGAAAACTGCCGTGGGGCTTTTCTTATCAAGTCAACTTTACTCCCCGCTTCGAGTGGTTCCAGAACTATCAGCACCAGTCGTCAAAGACGCCATTGCTTGAAAGTCGCGGTGGTATCACCCAGCGCAGAGATGATCGTACGTTCCAGTGGCAGGTCGATAATCTCCTGATGTGGAACAAGAAGTTTGGCAAGCACAGCATTGATGCAACTGCACTTTTCAATGCAGAAAAATTCCAGAGCTATTCCAGCATCATCAATGCAGAAAACTACCTCCCCAACGATAACCTCGGATGGAATGGTATACAGGCTGCCCGTCTTGTTACACGAGTGGTTGCCGATGATCAGTATGCAACCGGTGATGCGATCATGGGCCGTATCAATTATGGATACGATGATAAGTACTTGTTGACGGTTACGGGTCGCCGCGACGGCTACTCCGCATTCGGTCAGGGTAATCCCCGCGCCTTCTTCCCATCTGTGGCTTTGGGCTGGGTGATCACTGACGAAAAATTCATGCAGGGGAACATATCCAACTTCCTGGATTTTGCCAAGATCCGGGTTTCTTATGGTGAGAACGGAAACCGCGAAATTGGTCGCTACGCCGCTCTTTCTCAGTTGGCCTCCAACAGTTACCTCTACACCAATCCTGCGGGAGCCAATGTGGGTGTGGGTACCGTTCAAACGGTGAACATGAGCAATCCCAACTTGAAATGGGAGCGAAATGCTTCACTCAACTTCGGTTTTGATTACTCCATTAAAGGTGGAAAGATCACCGGTGCAGTTGATTATTATGTTCGTCAGACCAACGATTTGTTGGTTAACCGCGCATTGCCCAACGTAACCGGTTTCAGCAGTGTAATCTCTAACCTGGGTGCTGTGGACAATTCCGGTTTCGAGTTCAGCATCAATACCGAGAACATGAACAGGAAGAACTTTATCTGGAGGACTTCCTTTGCGTTCTGGAGCAATAAAAATGAAATCAAGAGCCTTTATGGAAAAGTTCCTGTAACCGATGCAACCGGCGCCACAACGCTTGTTGAAAAAGATGACGTGGCCAACGGCTGGTTCATTGGTCGCAACATCAATACGGTTTGGGATTTCAACATCATAGGTGTTTGGAAAACTTCGGAAGCGGCAACTGCAAAATCGTTTGGATTCAATCCTGGCGATTTCAAGCTGGAGGACGTGAACAAGGATGGTAAGTTCACCGTAGACGATAAGGTGTTCCTGGGTCAAACAACACCCAAGGTTTCCTTCAACCTGCGCAACGAGTTTACTATTTTCAAGAACATTGACGTATCCTTCCAGTTATACGGACGTTTCGGTCAATTGACCCAATTCAACGAAGCCACCAATGCTAACTTGTTTGGCGGGGTGATTTTCTACGATCGTTCCCAGTTCTATAAAGTACCGTATTGGACGCCTGATAATCAAATCGATGATTATGCCCGTATGATGTCGGCCGAAGGTTCGGGTATCAAGTTCAACGTATGGAGGTCATCTTCTTTTGTGCGACTGAACAACGCGAGCATCGCCTATACTTTGCCTAAGAAGTATACCGACCGTGTGAAATTCCAAGGCTTGAAGTTCTATCTCAATATTCAAAATGGATTAGTCGTGTCCCCATGGCAATACTTCGATCCTGAGAACAAATTCTTCACGCCATCGTATGGAACATTTGGCATCAACCTCACTTTATAATTGAACAACTGAAATCATCAAAACATTGTATATGAAATACGTAAACAATAAAATAACGAAATACCTCTCCTGCCTGGTGATGGTATTGATGGTGAGCCAGTCGTGTCAAAAAGACTGGTTGGAACCTCGACCACTTTCCTTCTTCGCTCCGGAGAATACCCTCATTGATGAGGCGGGCTTCAATGCCGCTCTTGCCGCCATCGCGCGCAACGTGCGTGATGAGTGGTACGGTGATGGAGCACCCATCATCACTGAGACCATCTTCTCTGAGGTTGCAGTGGAAGGAACCACGGATAAGTTTGGACCCGCAGTCAATTTGAATGTATTGATCACTCCAGATGCGAATCTGAATAGTGTGGACTTCAACCGAATCGGCTGGTATTGGGAAAGATGGTACCTCATCATTCGTTTGGCCAATACAGTTACTTCACGTATTGATGCAGCGAAGGATATTCCAACCGATAAGAAAAATGCGATTTTGGGTCGCGCTTATTTCTTCCGCGCGTATGCTTACTATCGCCTTGTTCATGAATTTGGCGATGTACCAGCAACATTGAAAGAGCTCACCGAAGCAAAGCTTGATTTCCAGACGGTGAAGCGCGAAGTCATCCTTCAGCGCATGAAGCAGGATTTGGATTTTGCTTTTGCTAACGTTCCTTGGGTTTCAAACAAGGGCGAGGTAAACAGAGGAGCTGTTGGCCATTTATTGGCGAAAGTTAATTTGTCGCTCGGACTCTTTGATGATGCTATCGCCGCATCCACTGCGGTCATCAACAATGGAACCTATAAATTGGTGACGGCCCGGTTTGGTGCAGATGCTGCTAACGCTAGCCGAAATGTGATTTGGGATTTGCATCGCCCTGTAAACAAGTACCTGGCTTCCAATACAGAAGTATTGTTTTCGGTGATTGATCGCTTTGGTGATCCTTCTGCTACTGCCAGTGGAGTGAACACCATGCGCCAGGCGCTTCCGTTCTCTTCTAACGCAGCAATTTTAACGCCGGATGGAAAGCAGGGAATGGTGAATACGAAAGTGGAGTTCGATCACATGACCAATTTTGGTCGCGGTATCGGTCGCTGCCGTTCTACTCCTTATCATACCCGTTTTATTTGGGATGACGTGAAAGATCTTCGTCACGATACCCTATCCGGTAACTGGATGGAGATGGAAAACCTCAGGTACAATAACCCGGCATTGAAAGGAACTTCACCTTTTTATGGTGCACGTCTTCAATTTAGAAAAGGCGATGGCTCACTGCTGGTGTCCAATGGCGATACCATTCGCATATGGTATGCGTGGCCTCATTACAAAATGTATGTGGAAGATCAGATTCGTTATCCTTTCCAGGGGGGTAACTCCGACTGGTATGTATTCCGTCTGGCAGAGACCTATCTGCTCCGTGCTGAAGCCTATTGGTGGAAAGGCGATGCGGCTAGTGCAGCTACCGATATCAATGCTGTACGGACTCGGGCCAAGGCATCTCCCTATACAGCTGCACAGGTCAGCATAGGAAGTATTCTTGACGAGCGCGCACGTGAATTATATTATGAAGAAGCCAGGAAGACCGAGCTGACAAGGATTTCTTACATCTTTGCCAAGACCGGCAAATCGTACAATGGCAAGACCTATAGCGCGAATAATTTCTCTACGGCTAACTTCTTTTATGACCGTATTTTGGAACAGAATCCGTTCTATAAGAATGGCGTGAAAAATATCCGCGGTGATCAGTATACGATCAGTCCCTATCACGTGTTGTGGCCTATTCCTCGTCCCGCAATCCAGGCAAACAGCTTGGGACAGATTAACCAGAACCTGGGTTACTCTGGCAGCGAGACCAATAAGCCTGCATTGGATAAGATTCCTGAGTAAACGCAGCTTTTTCTCAAAATCAATCACCGGCCCCGCTCGAAGAGCGGGGCCGGTTTGTTGTTGAACAATAGCAGGCGACTTTCAAAATTCAGTAAATTGCTGCCACTAAACTTTCGACTATGAACCGTTTGCAAAAATTTTCATTGGTGTGTGGCGGAGCCGTCATGATCCTGGCGTTTTCTCAGTTTACATCTATAAACAATAACAGTACTGCAGCGGAGGATCCCCGCAAGATCTATACTGAAAAATGTTCATCCTGTCACGGCGAGAAAGTTGAGGCATTCGTCGATCGCAAATGGAAATACGGAAATAAAAAAGATGAGCTCATCAAGAGCATTAATCAGGGGTATGTTGATTTTGGTATGCCTTCCTGGGGAGACATCATTGCGGAGCGCGACATCAACGCTTTGGCTGATCTCATCGTAACCAGTCTGAAGACGGTTCAGCAATATGATTTTGCAAAAGAAAAAAAACAGACCGGTGTGCCTGCGGTTTTTACGACTTCATTGCTGACGGTTACTTTGGATACCATCGCTACCGAACTGAACAGTCCCTGGGGATTTGAACAACTTCCCGATAATACCTATTTGATCACCGATAGAAGCGGTACGCTTTATCATGTGGATGGCAAACGCAATAAAACCGCCATCAAAGGAACTCCTGAAGTCCTTGCTGAAGGGCAGGGAGGTTTATTGGATGTAACACTTCATCCGAAGTTTGCTGAAAACGGTTGGGTCTATTTGTCGTATTCAAAACCAAAAGTCATCGACGGAAAAAAACACGGAACAACGGCGGTTGTACGCGGAAAAATCAAGGACGGTGCGTTTGTAGAGCAACAAGAAGTATTTGAGGGACTGCCCTACGCGACGACCCGCCATCACTATGGATCCCGATTGGTCTTCGATAAGAAGGGCCAACTATTTGTTTCGATGGGCGACAGGGGAACTGAGAAAGTATTTCCTCAAAGTTTGGAGGCTGCTGCAGGTAAGGTGCATCGCATCAACGATGATGGCAGTGTTCCAAAGGACAATCCGTTTGTGGGAAATGAAAAAGCCATCAAAACCATTTGGGCCTATGGCATTCGCAATCCCCAAGGCATGGTGCTGGATCCGGTTACCGGAACACTGTGGGAGCATGAACACGGACCCCGCGGCGGTGATGAACTCAATAACATCAAGCCGGGGATGAACTACGGATGGCCTGTGATCACCTACGGCATCAACTACGATGGCAAGCCCATCTCCAACATCAGCAAAAAAGAAGGTATGGCGCAGCCGGCTACGTATTGGATTCCTTCCATTGCACCCAGTGGACTGGCCTATGTGACCGGCGATACTTATCCCGGATGGAAAGGCAATTTGCTGGTTGGATCACTGCGGTTCAATTACGTGGATCGGGTAGTCATCAAAGAGGGCAAAGTGGTTTCACAGGAAAAAATCCTGATGAATATCGGTCGCACCCGCAACGTAGAAATGGGTCGCGACGGCTACATCTATGTCGGCATCGAAAATCCCGGAACCGTATTCCGTGTTAAGCCCGTGAAAAAATAATCGGACTTAACCGACTAATATTTTTTTGGCGTAGTCGACACACTTTTTGACTTCTTTTACTGCGTCTGAATCGGCCGGGACATTGTACTCCAGTTCAATGGATACGGGAATTTTATATTTCTTTTCCCTGAGCAATGTCAGAATTTCCGTGATCGGAGTATCTCCTTGTCCCCACGGCATGTTTGCGCCACCGTTTTCTTTGTTTCTTCGATCCTTGAGGTGCATCGATGTGATCCGATCGTGTTTGGCTTCGATCAAGGCCAGTAAGCTTTCTTTTGTATTCTTTCCACCCGCAGCGATATAATGACCGCAGTCGAGGTTCAGCGAATTATAAGGCGATTGAGCCAATGCTTCATCCCATGCCGTGTCCGTCGCCTGCAAATGTGCATGATATCCCACGTAGACCTTGTGCTTGGATGCGAGATCTCCCAGGCGTTTGGAGTGTTCAGATTTTTGAGGAAGTTCTACTGTGACGGAAGTCGCTCCAAGTGCTTTTGCGGCTTTCATCGCGTATTCAATTTCACCTTCTGAACTGGTGGGATTGAGTGCGTTGGGTTTATAGGCGTACACAGTGATGCCGGCCGACTTTAATTTTTTTCTGAGTTCACTGAATTTATCCATTGAAACAGTTTCTCTCCATTCCCGTCCCGCTTTCATTCGATCTTCCATGGACTTACGTTGTTCTTCGCTGGGCTGTGGTCGTTGTCCGCCAGGCTGGCCGCCAGCGGGGGGCGGACCCATGCGCATGGGACCAACGTTGGCAACGGGACTTCCCGCATACGCTTCTGCCGGATCTCCCATGAGTTCAATCGCATTGATGCCACATGAAGTACAGTATTCAATCAACTGATCGATGTTTCCGGGCATGCTCCTGAATGAATAGGTAATGGCTCCGATCTGGACTCCTGCAAATTTGGAGTTGGGACCGGGACCCATTGCCCAATTGTACTGGGGAAGCAGCAACCCTCCGCTCAAGGCAGCAGCAGTCGTTAAAAAATCTCTTCTGGAGTGCATGTGGCTCATGGCAATTGTTTTTTTATTGGATGATTATTGGTTCAATGCATTGCGCAACAGGTCCACACTTTTTCGGACTCCGCTGTAGGGATCCTCTTTGCCCTCGAATTCTATCGAAATATATCCCTGGTAATTGACCTCTTTTAAGATCTTGATGATGCGCGGGTAATCGAGCTTCAACGAGTACCATTCCCCGCCACCATAATAGGTCTTGGCTTGTACAAAACTGGTTTTGGTTGCAATCATTTTCAGTTTATCGTAAGGATCCTCTAAAAAATTACCGGTATCCATGAGGAGTCCCAGCCAAGGCGAGTTGACGCGCTCGTGAATTTTCAACATGCCTTCAGGGGTAGATCCGAGTCCCCAGTGATTTTCCAATGCCAGCAATACGCCGCATGCTTCGGCCTTTTGCAGGCACTGCTGTATACCTTCCACGCACCATTTGTATCCGTCTTCTTCTGTATAACCGGGAAGAATCGGCTCAATGCCTCTGTTTTTCATGAGTTCGTCAAACGACTTAATCGTATTCCACCTGCCGGTGTTGAGTCGCAGACAAGGGATCCCCATTTTATATGCCAGCTCAATGCATTGTATGGTATGATCAACATTCTTTTTCAATTCTGCTTTGTCCGGCGTTACAAATCCTTGATGAATAGAGAGGCAGGTCATGGCAATGCCGTTGACGAATGCATGTTTTTTTAATTTTTGAAGATAGGCGTTGTCTTCCCCCTCCATTTGTCGATGCAACACATCGATTCCATCCAATCCCATTGCTGCTGCATCATCGATGACTTTTTCTATGGGAAATTTATTGCCACGAAAATGCCAGTATGAATAGCTGGATACGCTCAACTTGATGCGGGAAGCAGATGCGGGAGATGTGATGGGGGTAGTGGCGTTGGTCCAACCCGGAAGTGCAATTGCTGCTGCCGCTAGAGAGCTGGCCTGAAAAAAATGTCTCCTTTCCATGTGGTCGATTTAAGGTTGTCAAAATTTACGCTTTTTTCCTTGCCCGTGCCTAATTTTGAACACGCTTTTCGCTCTATTGACGTGAAAGCAAAATGCAGATGAATGATTTATCCTGGCTATCGAGAACCAGCCTGCTGATCGGGGAAGAACAGGTAAGAGCGTTGTCCCGCAAACATGTAATGGTCGTGGGATTGGGAGGTGTAGGTTCATTTGCGGCGGAATTCATTGCCCGAAGCGGCGTGGGTCGGATGACGATCATCGACGGCGATGTGGTGGATCCTACTAACCGCAACCGGCAGTTGCCTGCTTTATCGACCAATCACGGAGTTTCAAAAGCGCAGATCATGGCCGAGCGATTGAAAGCCATCAATCCAGAAATTGCACTTACGGTTGTTCAGTCGTTCATCCAACCGGATATGGTGCAGGAACATTTGGAACTGGCACCAGATTATGTGATTGACGCCATCGACAGCCTAACCCCCAAAATCACATTTTTAACGCTTGCCCATCAGCGGGGAGTACGGGTAGTGAGCAGCATGGGTGCCGGTGCAAAACTGGATCCTACGCGTTTACAGGTAGTGGACATTGCAAAAACGTATAATTGCCCGTTTGCGCAGCAAGTCAGAAAAATGCTCAAGGAGAAAGGAATTCGAACCGGCATTAAAGCGGTCTTTTCGCCGGAAAAGCCAATCAAGGAAAGTTTGATGCTGACGGATGGAAAAAATTTCAAGCGATCTGCCTACGGCACCATTTCATACCTGCCGGCAGTATTTGGAGCAGTCGCTTCTTCGGTAGTGATACGCGATTTGATCGGCAGAGAGGTGTAAGTCGACTGCTGTTGATAAATTGTTGATGCGACAACATCTGCATTCTGTAATTTGAAGGAGCAAAAATTAACGTATGCACGTGCAACCGGTATTCAAAAAAATCAGTTCTGGAGCTGAGGTGGATTTGATCGCCTATGTGAAGGACTATCTTGTTGAGCATCCGGATACAGAAATCATGATCGGATGCGATTCGCAGAATTATTCAGAAAGCACCATTTATGCGATTGTGGTGGCAATGTATAAAAAAGGGAAAGGTGCGCATTTGTTGTACAGAAGATGGAAGACAGTTCGGGAGCCCAGTCGTTCCAGTCGACTCCTCACCGAAGTGTGGAATGCCATTGAAACCGCTGAATGGATCCGTGAACACGGATTGCCTCGTCCCACCTGGATCGACATCGACCTGAATCCGGATCAGCGCTATAAATCCAATGAAGTTTTTCGTCAGGCGGTCGGTATGGTGGAAGGCATGGGTTACCGGGTTCGGTACAAAACCATGGATCCCATGATTACGTATGCTGCTGATCATTTGATCAAGCTCTGATCGCCTTAAGCTGACTCCTCCAAATCGTATTCGTAGGTTTCTTTTGAAAAGGCAAACTCCATCCTCCTCCGGTCAAACGCTTTTTCCTGATTTGCAAGAAACACGGTGGCCACTCCGTTTCCGATGAAATTGGTAATGGCCCTGGCTTCCGACATGAAGCGATCCACACCCAATAACAGCGCAAGGCCTTCAATGGGAATCACCTGTATAGCACTGAGTGTGGAGGCCAGCACGATGAATCCACTTCCCGTTACGCCCGCTGCACCTTTGGAGGTGACCATTAAAATTCCAATGATGGTCAGCATCTGGTGAATGGTCAGGTCAATATTGAAGACCTGTGCCAGAAAAATAACAGCCATGGAAAGATATATCGTCGTGCCGTCCAGGTTAAAAGAATAACCGGCGGGAACGACCAATCCCACGACTGGTTTTGAGCATCCCATTTTTTCCAACTTTTCCATCAATGAAGGCAGCGCTGCTTCTGATGAGGAAGTGCCCAACACAATGAGTAATTCTTCTTTGATGTAATTCAGGAATTTTAAGATGCTGATGGAATAGTAGCGCAGGATGAGTCCCAGGCATACAAAAATGAATACCGCCATGGTGATGTAGACGGTCAACATGAGTTTACCGAGTGGGAGCAATGTGGCAATGCCATATTTTCCAATGGTATAGGCCATTCCGCCAAATGCACCAATCGGCGCAAACAGCATTACAAAGTGCAGTCCCATGAAAATATACGTTGAAATGAATTTCAGCGGCTCGATGATTTTATGTTTGTTAGTGAGTTTGCTCAGCAGGATGCCAAATGCAATTGAGAACAGCAACACCTGAATGGTGAGGTTGTCTTTTAGAAATTGCAACCAGGAAAATTCTTTTGCGCCTTGGGTGTATTTGGATATGTCGCCTCCTTCGATTGTGGTGGTGTTGACACCTCGACCGGGTTCAATGAAGTGGGCGACCACGATGCCGATGATCAAAGCAAATGTGGTAACGATTTCAAAGTAGAGGATGGCTTTGCCGCCAACGCGGCCGACTTTTTTCAGATCGTTCATCCCGCTGATGCCCAGTGAAATGGTCAGGAAGATGATGGGGCTGATGAATACTTTCACGACTTCTATGAAGTACTTTCCCAGTGGTTGCATGGCCACTCCGGATGCCGGAAAGAAATGTCCCAGTAACGCTCCGGAACTGATCGCAATCAATACCCAAAAGGTCAGGTTGGTAACAAGCTTTTTCACAGCAGTTATTTTGAATGCATTAAAGATAAGCTTTGCATGGATGTTTTCTTATCCTACTTTTGAACGATGAAGATTTCGGGATTTACGATCATTCGAAATGCTGTGCTGAACGATTACCCTGCAGTGGAAGCCATAACATCGATTCTGCCAGTGGTAGATGAAATGGTGGTCGCCATTGGCAAAAGCGATGACGAAACCGAAGCGTTGATCCGGTCGATTTCCTCTGATAAAATTAGAATTGTTCATTCCGAGTGGGACCTCTCCAAGTTGCCCGGTGGAGAAATCATGGCGATCGAAACAACCAAAGCGTTTCGGTCAATTTCTCCGGATGCCGACTGGGCATTTTATATTCAATGCGATGAAGTGGTGCATGAACAGTACCATGCAGCAATCCTGGATGCCTGTCGTGACAATCTGAATGATCATCGGGTGATGGGACTGGTATTCGGCTATGTTCATTTTTATGGCACTTACGATTATTATGGAGATAGCCGACGGTGGTACAACCGAGAAATCCGCATCATCCGCAATGACTCGCGCATCTGTTCATTTCGGGATGCACAGGGATTTCGATTGAATAGAACAATGCGGGTTCCTTGTGCATTGATCGATGCACAGATCTATCATTACGGGTGGGTGAAATCTCCCGAATTGATGGATCGTAAACTCCGGAACCTCAGTTCCAACTGGATGGGAAAGGCGATGAAAGAACGATTGGATAATCTGGATGGAGTGTTTAACTATGACGAGTTCGATTCACTCGAACGGTTTACTGGTACCCATCCTATGGTGATGCATAAGCGGATCGCTAAAAAAAATTGGGATGTTGCAATCGATCCTACAGCCAAGCGATTTACGTTAAAAAAACGATTTTTGTACTGGTTTGAAAAATGGTCGGGGATACGGCCATTTGCATTTCGCAACTACACACTCATAAAATAGTATTATGCTACGCACACTTCTTGCACTGATTGTTTGTTCTTTGTTTTTTTCAGCTGCCACGGCTCAAAAGGTGTTGAGCAGCTGGACTTCTCCCGAGTATACCAAACCGGAGTACCGTAAGGTGGCTGTATTGGCGAAGATCAGCGATAGCGATGTTCGGCAGATGGTAGAAGACAATGCAGTCCTGGCGTTACGGGACAAAGGATTCAATGCAGTCACTTCTTACCTCAATTTTAAAGAAGCAGACATGGCGAGTAAAGAAGCGCTGATTGCAAAAGCGGATCAATTGCAGGTAGATGCTGTCATTGTATTCACTGTTCAGCGCGAAGGAACAGCCGTAACCAATTCACCTACTTTGTCCATAGGTGCAGGAATACCGGTGCGCATTGGATTCATGCATGTTTATCTCGGTGGAAGTGTTCCGATTGCCGGAGGACCAAGATTGGTGGAGATGGTTCAATTGCGCACAGAGTTCTATAACCGTGAAAAAGATGTTCCTCATTGGAATGCGGTATATGAGTACAAAATCAAAGGCAATTATGAATCAGTTGCACGAAACTGGACCAACAAAGTGGTTACTGCATTGATAAATGGGAAGCTGCTTTGATTGTCGCGTTCTTCTGTATTTCAATCCTTCATCGTACCAAAACAATCCATACTGCTTTCCTTTGAGATAGCCGGGAACATCGGATTGTTGTTGCTGTGCCTGATCTTCAGAAATTGGGGTAGTAAATGGCATTTTCCCTGTCGGGTTGAATTTTTCAGTCACAACATCCAGCAGTGCATCCTGGGTAGTGCCAAAGGGGGCCAGCACGCCGACAATATTCGACTGGGTACTCGTGTTGTATACCTCATCGATCACCCAAGGATTGGTGTAGTTGATCACCAAAATGGAAGGCTTTTTTGAGACGACTTCGTTAATGTGCTGCACATCAACTCCGTTCTGGGATAAAGAGAGGTAGAGTGGAGATCCATCGGACTCAAAGAGGGATTTCGATCCGGGAGTGATCCACAGCAAATTCAGATTTTTGAATTGTTTACCATCAATGGAGAGGAGTTGAACCGAACGGTATCCCAGTACCGGTTGTTGAGAAGGAGTTGGTTGTCCCCAGCCACTGACGTGGATGAACAGGCAAATCAATCCTGCGAAACAGCTTTGTTTTATGCGAAAAAATTATCTCTAAAATTATCATAAATACGGGAGCGGCAAGCGGCTAACTACTAAAACGATTTCAAGCAGCGGGAAACAACAACGATCTACTACAACGCTTTTCAGGCTGTAGTTGAGCAAGATGTGTAGAAGCGTATTTTAGCCAATTAAAATTCAATCACAAACCCCAAACTGGGCAGTACTGCACCGCTGGTATTGTCGAGCAAGAGTGGAATTCCTTTTGATCGGTTGTTGGGAACAAACGGGTTGCCGTATACGCCTGGGTTGTAAGGCTCGCCTGATGAGGTGGCAAAACTTTCATCCGCATTCCGTTTCAACGTGAAATTGGGAGGAGTGGGGTTCTGACTATTGTATGCATTCTGTATATCAAGATAAAGGTCGAGCGACCACTTTTTGAAATTGAATTTTTTATCGATCCGAATATCTGCTGCATTGAACGCACGCAGCCGCAGTTGATTCAGTCGTGAATAGTCCAATACCCCGTCGCCGATGAAATAGTAATTATCGACCGAAGCAGCAATATCATAAGGCGTATACGGTGCGCCCCCCTGGTATCGGAACCGCACTCCAATTTCCCAGTTCCTCTTCAACCGGTATCCGCCGGTAAATGAAAACAGGTGATTATTATCCCATGCGGATGGAATCAGTATACCATCAAATCCAGAAAACTTGCTGGTATAATACGTGTACGAGAGAATTCCATAGAACTGTTTGGTCAGCCGTTGCTGATACAATACTTCAAATCCTGATGTTTTCCCTTTGCCCGTGCTGAAAATGGCTTCATTCCCCAATACCCCAAAATCTCCTCCTAAATTCGCGAGAGAAATTCCAGTAGCTAACGAGATCGGGTAGCTGCCATAATTTTTTACAAATCCTTCTGCAGTTATTCGAATACTGCTGCTGGGCAACCATTCGAGTCCTGCTACAAAGTGGTCGGAAGAAATAAAATCGGCATTCTTGTTGACGAATTCATTTTTACCCGTTGCGGGATTTTTTTGCTGAAAGCCCAATATGGTATATGCCGGTGTTTTATAATAACGCGCAACCGATGCGTTCACATTCAATCCTCTCGTGATGGAATACGTAGCGGCAAGTCGTGGTGAAAGGTGTTCGCCCAGCTTATTCCCGTTGGTCATGTAATCATTGCCATCCGTACGAAGCCCAGCAGTAATGGACAATCGATCGTTTGCCAGTTTGACTGTACTGCTGACAAACGCTCCATACCGCAACATGCTGAATGCCGTCTGGTAATTCGCTGCAAATCCGAATCGGCGTTGAAAAGTGGAGTTCTCATAATTGGTATAGATCAACTGTGCGCCTGCATTCATTTGAAGTTTACCCAGCGGAAAATTGATTTCAAAGCGTAAACGATTTTCGTCCTCTAAGGAATTGTACTTGAGAATTCTGTTGTTTTCACTGCTCTTATCGTTGTTTTCGTATTTATCGGCACCGTTGCTGAATGTGTTTTTGCTTGCAACTAATTGCCAGTATCCTTTGTCCATTGCATGCCGCCACGAAATGCCAATCGTATTGGTGCGTTGCTGATATTCGGGGATACGATCGAGGATGGAGAGCTGTTCGATTGTTGCGTCTTTGGGTTTCAGCAAAACCGACTTATCAATCGAACCGATACCGATGATGTTGATCTCATTATTGGCATCGGGTTTATGGGTGATCTTGTATTGATAGTCCCAATAATCCGGTAAAAATGGTAATCCAATTGCCTTGAATAAAAATTGGAGATAGGATCTGCGTACGGAAGCGATGTACGTGGTTTTGCCGTTGGCTTTTCCAAGTGGACCTTCACCGGTCAATGCAGTTTCACTGGCACTGAGTCGGATGTTCCCCTGAAACCGTTCGGGATTACCATTGCGTTGCTTGAATTGTAAAACACCGGAAAGAGGGTTGTCGTATCGTGCAGGAAATGCAGAAGTATGCAACGTGACCCGATCGAGAAACGCCACGTTCAAAATGCCAACTGGTCCGCCTGCTGCTCCCTGTGTTGAGAAGTGGTTGATGGTAGGGACTTCCACGCCATCTAAATAATATACGTTCTCGTTCGGTGCGCCTCCACGAATGATGATGTCGTTGCGAAAGCCTACAGACCCTGATACCCCGGGAAACGATTGCACCACTTTTGCCATATCAAAATTGGCTCCGGGATACCGTACGATTTCATTGGCACTGAGGCTTTGAACGGAATTGACTACTCCGACTGGTTTTGGGAAATTGGCACGAACGACAATGGTGCCCATTTGCTGCGATTCTTCTTCAAGTTCGAAATTCACTTCAAGCGTATTGCCCGAAGTCAACTGAAGATCGAATTTTTGTTGTGACTTGTATCCAATTGAAGTCGCTTCCAACGTATAAATGCGCGTTTCCAAACCCCGTATTCGATAAAACCCATTGCTGTCGGTCACCGCCTGTCGGTCTGTCCCTACCACACCGATCGTTACGCCCTGAAGCGGAACCAGTGTTTTGGCTTTACGGACAAACCCATTGATGTTGCCCTGGGTTTGAGCAAGAACCGTAGCAGAACAAAAGAAAAATGCAAGAAGGAAAAGGTAGGAACGCGACATGGGTAACAAATTGAAAACGAATGAATTGATTAAAACAAACAACAATAAACGGGGGAAAAGGTTCAGCTGCAGGTCGACTAATTCATCGTTGCATTTATTGCTATCTTAGTTCACCGCTTATATGAACCCCATTCGCTACACCACCGTTTCATCGCCTACCGAGATTGAACAGATTCAAGCCCTGCAACGCAAGAACCTGCGGGTACATATCGGAGAAGCAGTAGCCCTTGATCAGGGATTCCTTACTGCAGAATATACCATTGATTACCTCACGCGTATGCATGAGGCTATGCCTTCCATCATTGCGAAAGACGGTGAAATGCTGGCAGGGTATGCATTGGTATCGGTACAGAACGTGCGTGAAGGACATGATCTTATTGCCGATTTATTCAACGTGATTGATCGCACTGCTTATAAGGGACGATTATTAAAAGAGTCCAATTATGTAGTGGTAGGACAACTTTGTGTTGCAAAAGAATATAGAGGAAGGGGATTGGTGCAGGGGTTGTACGGACATTACCGCGATTGTTATGCCGACCAGTTTGACTACCTGGTGACCGACGTTGCCCAGGCCAATGCACGCTCGTTGAAAGCGCATATCAAAACAGGATTTCAGGTCATCGATACCCTGGTCTATGGCGGAATTCCATGGGACCTTATGTTATGGGACTGGCGTAACGGGTGATCAAATCAATTTCATATTCACCGGATCCCACTCAATCGGTTTGCCCAATTCCATACTCAAGTTGCAGGCAATAGAAGGAGCAGCAGTTCGCAAGCCAAAAGAAGCATCTTCGATGATGGGACTTCCACTGCGGATGCCGTTGAAAAATACAATGAGGTGATCAAGCCGGTCATCGTAACCTTCAGGTGAAGCGAATTTCATTTCCTTATCGAAATTGTATCCGCCCATGTCGCTTCCATATTCAGAGGCGTACCATTTTTTAAAGGAGTCTTTTTCTTTTGCGGAGAAACTGGTGAACGAATCATACCCGCCATAACCCGGAGCAGCTTTGCGTTTCAACGTACGCAGTGTAAAATCGTTCCAGCCAATATCGATCACGCCCTCGGTGCCGATTACTTTTAATCCAAATCCCCCTTTGCCTTCTCCATCGGTCAGGTTCACGCGTGTAGATACCTGAAATGAAGTGTGTTGAGGAGTTGCTTTGTATTCCATCAAGGCGTTCACGACATCATAGGCATCGCGACCGTCTTTCCACAATTTCAAATCGGCAAGAGAAAAAATTCTGCTTGGTCCCAACGAACCTGTGATCACATGGATGCTGGTCAGCAAGTGCACAATCAAATCACCTGCAGCGCCGGTACCGTAATCTTTATAATTTCTCCAGCGAAAAAAACGTTTGGCATCAAAAGGGACTTTGGGGGCGTAGCCGAGAAATGTGTCGAAGTCGACTGTCTCCGGAGTTGCATCCCGCGGAATGGAATACTGCCAGGCACCGCGTGCATCGGTGCGATCGCAAAACGCCTGTATATAGGTGAGCTCACCAATGGTGCCTGATTTCAGAATCTTATGGGCTTCCAAAATAGCCTGTGCGCTGGCGCGCTGACTCCCCACCTGAAATACTTTTCCCGTTCTTTTCTGTGTTTCAATGATGGCCATTCCCTGGTCTATTTTCTGGACCATGGGTTTTTCGCAATACACGTGTTTACCCGCATTCATTGTATCGATGGCAATGCGCTGGTGCCAGTGATCGGGAGTGCAGACCAATACTGCATCGATATCTTTTCTATTTAAAATTTCGCGGTAATCGCGGGTGGTGAAGAGGTTCTTGCCCCATTTTTCTTTGGCGTATTCGAGTCGACCTGAATACAAATCACATGCTGCCACTAATTCTGTCCCGGCAACCTTCAACGCTGTATCGGTATCGTAATGTCCGATGATGCCTGCACCGATGAGTCCCAGCCGAATTTTATCGTTTGCGCTGTTTTTAATTCCTGAACGAAGAATGGTCACCTGCTCTTTTTGAAGCGCCTGCGTAGGAGCAACCGCCATGGCACCGGCAACAGCGCCCATGGAGCGAAGAAAATTTCTACGATTATTTTTCATTCTTAAATGTACCAAGAAACTCGATTATAAAATCAGTAATTTCATCCAAACTAACGTCATGAAACGATTCTTGCTCTCTTTTTTCCTGATGCTGTTTGCATCGATCGGATTTTCACAACCGGAATTCAATCTCATTCCGTATCCTAAACAGCTCACGTCTGGGTCGGGACAATTCACGGTGAAAAAAGGGCTGCAAATTCAATCGGGTGATGCTGAATTTTTACCGATCGCCAATATGCTGTCGGCGCACATGACGCATGTTTCCGGAGTCGATGTTACTATACGCCCATCCCTGTCCGGCTCTTCCGGCATCCAATTCAAAAAAAATACTTCTCTGGCTGAAGAAGCCTATATCCTGGACGTGACGGCTAAACGCATCCTCATCGAAGCGCGTTCCGGGAAAGGAGCCTTTTATGCGGTGCAGACCTTATTCCAGTTGCAACCGGCTACTGCCGGTACAGCAATTCCTGCTGTTCACATTGAAGATGCACCGCGAATGGGGTATCGAGGATTGATGCTGGATGTGGGCCGTTATTTTTTCAGTGTTGCAGACGTGTAGCGGTTCTTGGATATCATGGCGATGTATAAGTTGAATACTTTTCACTGGCACTTGACGGAAGATCAGGGATGGCGCATCGAAATCAAAAAATATCCTTTGCTCACGCAAATTTCATCGGTTCGAAAAGAGACGACACTGGGTCATTTGCGTGATCGTAAGACCGATGGCAAACCCCATGGCGGATTTTATACCCAGGATGAAATCCGCGATGTAGTGGCCTATGCAAACAGTAAATTCATCACGGTGATTCCGGAGATTGAGATGCCCGGACACTCACAGGCCTTGCTGGCGGCCTACCCGCAGCTCGGTTGCAACCCTGATAAGATTTATCAGGTGGCAACGATGTGGGGTGTTTCAGAAGATGTGCTTTGTCCCCGCGAAGAAACCTTTGCCTTCATGCAGGATGTATTGACCGAAGTCATGGAGTTGTTTCCCGGACAATACATCCATATCGGTGGCGATGAGTGCCCTAAAAAACAATGGAAGGAAAGCAGGTTCTGTCAAAACCTGATCAAGCAATTGGGATTGAAGAACGAGGATGAGCTGCAGAGTTATTTTATCAAGCACATCGATGCATTCATCACTTCCAAAGGGAAGAAGATGCTGGGTTGGGATGAGATACTGGAAGGGGGACTCTCCCCCAATGCCATGGTGATGTCGTGGCGCGGAATCAAAGGGGGAGTAGAAGCCGCTGCACAGAAGCATCAAGCGGTGATGTCGCCCAACAGTTTTTTCTACCTGGATTATTACCAGGATGATCCGAAAACAGAGCCGTTGGCCATTGGAGGAAATCTACCCCTTTCAAAAACCTATTCCTTTGATGTGGATCAGCTGGGGTTGTCGCCAGAAGACGCCCGTTATATAGTTGGTGTACAAGCCAATGTGTGGACCGAATACATTTCTACCATTGAATATGCCGAGTACATGACCTATCCGCGTGCATTGGCTTTGGCTGAAATTGGGTGGTCGCCGCGTGAAGCCCGGAATTATGACGGGTTTAAAAAGCGACTCACCGGCCACCTGACCCACATGGACGCGCAGAAGATCAATTATTCCAAAGCGTTTTTGTCGCAGAAATAGTTCGTTCTGCTCCTCTTGTTTTGGTAGTTTTGCACCACGATGATGGAGCAGAAGCTGAGACAGCTTGCAGGTCGACTCACCGGTGAACTGCATACCGATGATACCATGCGTACCCTCTATGCCACGGATGCATCGGCCTACCGGGAAATGCCGCTCGCGGTGGCGATTCCTGCTGATGTGCAGGACATTCGTGAGTTGATTGTGTTTGCACGCAATGAAGGGACCAACTTGATTCCAAGAACGGCCGGAACTTCTTTAGCGGGACAGGTAGTGGGCAATGGAATCATCGTAGATGTTTCGCGCAATTTTACCCGCATACTTGAATTGAACAAAGAGGAAGGTTGGGTGCGTGTGCAACCCGGTGTGATCCGCGATGAACTCAACTTGTTTCTAAAGCCTCACGGATTGTTTTTCGGTCCTGAAACCTCCACGGCCAACCGCGCCATGATTGGAGGCATGGTGGGCAACAACTCCTGCGGATCCAACTCTGTGGTCTACCGCAGCACCCGTGAACATTTGTTGGAAGTGAAGGCCTTGTTGAGTGATGGATCGGAAGCGGTATTCGGCTCTCTTGACCTGGATGCGTTTCACGCCAAATGCGAATTGCCCACACTGGAAGGATCTATCTATCGAACCACTCGTTCGTTGCTCAGTAATTATGAAACGCAGCAGGAAATACGAAAAGAATTTCCCAAACAATCAGTCGAGCGCCGCAACACGGGATACGCAGTTGATCTACTGATTGACATGGCTCCCTTTTCAGCCGGGGGTCCCGATTTCAATTTTTGCTCATTGATTGCCGGATCAGAAGGCACGTTGGCCTTCATCACCGAAGTCAAATTGAATGCTGTTGCCTTGCCTCCAAAAGAAGTGGGATTGTTGTGTGTGCATTTTGATACCATTGATGAGTCGTTGCGTGCCAACCTGATCGGACTCAAGTACCATCCGAGTGCCAGTGAATTGATTGATCATTATGTACTCGAATGCACCAAGGAGAATATTGAGCAAAGTAAGAATCGGTTTTTTGTACAGGGTGACCCCGGAGCCATTCTCGTCATAGAGTTTGCGCGGGAGTCGCTCGCCGAAATTAAGCAAATCACTCAGCAGGTGGAAGCGGAGATGCGGTCGGCGGGACTCGGATACCATTTCCCAGTGTTGTACGGAGCCGATACAAAAAAAATCTGGTCGCTGCGGAAAGCGGGACTGGGACTGCTCAGCAATCTACCCGGTGATGAGAAAGCGGTGCCGGTCATCGAAGATACTGCAGTTGATGTAGCAGATCTTCCTGCATACATCCGCGAATTCAACGAGATATTGAAAAAATACGGATTGTATTCGGTCCACTACGCACATGCCGGCTCTGGCGAATTGCATTTGCGGCCCATCATCAACCTGAAAACGGTAGCAGGAAATAAATTGTTCCGCACCATCGCGGAGGAAGTCGCCACCCTCGTAAAAAAATACCGGGGATCGTTGAGTGGAGAACACGGTGACGGCCGTTTGCGCGGAGAATTCATCCGACAAATGGTGGGCGAAAAAAATTATCGGCTGCTCAAGTCGATTAAAGATGCATGGGACCCGCATCATCTGTTCAATCCCCATAAAATTGTCGATACCCCGCCCATGGATTCGCAATTGCGGTATGAGCCGGGGCAGTTCACTCCGGAATTCAACACGTTGTTTCGTTTTCATAAGCAGGATATTCTCCAGCACGCCGAGCAGTGCAACGGTTCAGGGGATTGTCGCAAAACACATTTATCCGGCGGCACCATGTGCCCCTCCTACATGGCCACGCGCAACGAAAAAGATACTACGCGCGCGCGTGCAAACATTCTTCGTGAGTTCCTGACGCATTCTACAAAATCCAATCGTTACGACCATCAGGAGATCTATGAAGTCATGGATCTCTGTTTGAGTTGCAAGGCCTGTAAAAGTGAGTGTCCCTCCAACGTAGACATGGCCAAACTCAAAGCAGAATTTCTGCAGCAGTATTATGATGCGAACGGGGTGCCGTTTCGTTCGCGACTCATTGCCAATTTTACCCGAATGTCAGCGATGGCTTCCAATGCACCATCTGTATACAATGCGCTAATTGAAAATACCCTCACCGGTTCGTTGATAAAAACTGTTTCAGGATTTGCAGTGAAACGGTCCCTTCCAAAGATTTCAAGTCCAACCTTAAAATCCTGGTACCGCCGATATGATCAACACACAAAAACTGCATTGACTAAAAAAGTCTATTTGTTTTGTGACGAGTTCACCCATTACAATGAGGCGCATATTGGAATTGCGGCAGTGAAGTTATTGAATGCGTTGGGGTATGAAGTCGTCATCCCATCGCATACAGAAAGTGGTCGCACCTGGTTATCCAAGGGACTGGTTCGGAAGGCCAAGCAGATTGCCAATACAAACATTCGCTTATTATCACCGTTGGTCAGTGAGGAACATCCGTTGATTGGCATTGAGCCATCTGCCATTCTCACGTTTCGGGATGAGTATCCCGATTTGGCAGACGATGAACGGGTTGCAGCATCAGCAGCGCTGGCTTCAAACAGTTTCTATATTGATGAATTTCTGGCCCGGGAGTTTCGTGCCGGTCGCATTTCATCTGATTCCTTCACCGATGTTCCCATGGAGATCAAGGTGCATGGCCATTGCCAGCAAAAAGCCGTCGGTTTCCTTTCCGATACCCTCACCATCTTATCCTTGCCCCGGCAGTACCGGGTGGAGGCCATACCATCCGGATGTTGCGGCATGGCCGGATCCTTTGGGTATGAAAAAGAGCACTATGATTTGTCGATGCAGATCGGTGAGCTCGTCCTTTTCCCAGCAGTCCGCGGTGCGGATCCTGCCTGCACCATTGCAGCCCCCGGCACGAGTTGTCGCCATCAGATCAAAGACGGAACCGGTGCCAAGGCCAAGCATCCTGTAGAGGTCCTTTACGAGGCCCTTCGTTCATGATTTATGGCCTTCCTTCATCACGAAAAATCACTACTTTTAAGCACTAAATACATCACGATGAAATCGATTTTTTCTTTTATGCTGGTAGCATTTGCCTTGATGATGGGTTCACAGGCCAATGCGCAATCAACTGCAGAAGTTGAAAGTTATTTTCTTGGAAAATGGAACGTTACAGTTAAGGGTACTCCCAATGGTGATATCACGATACCATTTCGTTTTGTGAAAAACGACGGAAAGTTAAAAGGATATTTCATGGAACCAGAGGCAAAGGACGAGAAGGCTACCGATACCGTGTACGTGGAGGGAACTGAATTCAAAGTCGGGTTTAACATTGCCGGATACGATGTGGTAGTGGGGATGACCAAGAAGGATGACGACAATGCAACCGGATCGCTCATGGGCATGTTTGATGTTACCGCTGTTCGGGTCAAGGATGCTGCTGCCGGAACAAATGGTGGTGGAGCCAGCCTGCAGGATTATTTCCTGGGCAAGTGGGATGTAACGGCAAAAGGTATACCCAATGGGGATGTGACCCTACCCTCTCGCTTTGCAGTAGTGAATGGTGCACTGATGGGATATTTCATTGAGCCGGGTTCATCGGAAGAAAAACCGATGAGTACCGTTAAAATAGAAGGAGAAAAACTGGTCATTGGATTTACCGTGATGAGTTATGATATCACGATTTGGCTGGCGAAAAAAGATAACGATACTGCTGCAGGTTCTTTAATGGACATGTTTGAGGTGGTGGCTGTTCGAAAAAAATAAGTATGAAGAATTTTGCATTATTGACGGGGGCCATTCTGATGATGGCCCTTGTTTCTTGTAGCCGTCAGCAAACTGCTGCAGAAGAAGTGCTCTCCGAAGAGGAAGTGGTAGCCGTCATCAATGCTTTTGATGAAGGCTGGAAAAATAAGAATGAGTCGCTGGTCGATTCGGTTTTATCCTATCAGTACGTGTATTTCACACAGTCGGGCAACACATTCGATCGGGCCAACCTGGTTGCGACTGCCGGATCGGATGTATATCAATTGCAAACCATGGAGCGGGAAGCGTTTGACATCAAGCTTGAGGGCAATACTGCAGTGGTGAGTACAATCTGGAAGGGACTCGGAGCTTACCATGGTGAATTGTTCAATGATCGTCAGCGCTGCAGCGTCACCATTGTCAAGCACAATGGCAAGGTGAAGATCCTTGCTGAGCATTGTACACCCATTAAAACTAATTGATCTGGTCACAGCACTCTTGTGGACGGATTGGGCGATGGCCCTTGTTGCTGTAGTACTCATTGGAATGGGTAAGGCCGGTATCAAAGGGATGGATATGTTCAATGTCACCCTGATGGCCATTGTATTTGGGAGCAAGACGTCTACAGGAATTGTTTTACCGTTATTGTCGCTTGCCGATATTGCTGCTGTGTCCTATTACAATCGGCATGCGGAATGGAAATATTTCTGGAAACTGGCTCCCTGGATGATCATTGGAATTTTGCTGGGAGTTGTGGCAGGGAAGGATATGCATGAAGCACTCTTCAGAAAAGTGATGGCAGGCATCATTCTGATTACCATTGTGATTGTCTTGATCATGGAATGGAGAAAAGATGCTCACGTTCCGAACCATCCTGTGTTTTCAATTGGAAACGGACTGGCTGCGGGGTTCACAACCATGATTGGAAACCTGGCCGGTGCATTTGCCAATCTCTATTTTCTCGGCATGCGGGTCAGCAAAAATGTATTCATTGGAACGGGTGCATGGATTTTTTTATTCATGAATCTGTTCAAGCTGCCTTTTCAGGTCTTCTATTGGAAGAATATCGATACGCGGACACTGGAAATGGATCTGTACTTGATACCGGCGCTGGGAGTGGGGTTCTTAATTGGAATTCGTGTGGTACAACAACTGGAAGATGTGGTTTACCGAAAGTTGGTGATTGTGTTGACGCTTTTGGGCGCCCTCACCATGTTGTTTCGAAATTGAGATGATTAGTTCGTATATTTTGCATGCATAAACGGTATTCATGAGGACATTATTTTTTATTGCATCCCTTTCTTTGTTGTTATCCTGTAAAAAGAATGAGTCGCCTGCAACCATTGACGTGAAAGTCGGGGCCCTGCTATCGCTCACGGGGAACTGGTCCACGCTAGGAAAAACTTCTGATGAGGCCATTCGACTGGCTTTGGTGAATACCAATGATTATATGGCTACCACGTCATCTCCGTATCGGTTCAGTTTAGTGACATACGATACCAAGCTCGATACCAGTTCTGCGATTGCCGCCATCGCGGCTACGGTCAATGCATTTCCGGATGCCAACGTCAGTTTTGAAAAAGCAAAAAATTCTTTTTACTTCGAGGCGAGCAAGTATTTTGGCATTACTGGTCCTTTGTTGCTCAATACGGCGGGGGACCGCACGACGGGCAGTTATGATTATTGGGGAATTGCTTTTGAAAACGGTTCTTACAAGTGGAAGCTGGTGGGCAAATCAGGGTAGTCAAATGCTTCTTTCGGATTGCCGCAGGTTTTAAAATCTTTTCGGATGGAGTAGGCCGTTAGTGCACTGCTTTCGATTTGGTATGCTGCAATTTCCTTGATTCGCGCATCGGTGAGCGTAGGCGAAAGCCATTCATTGGCCAGCGCTTCATTCAAGATGGTAGGCATCCTTTTTTTCTTGTTGTGGATTTTTTCCATCAATGCATTGGCACGGGTGGTGACGATGGCACAGGTATCCATGATTTCTCCGGTGGACTGATCCGTCCATTGCTGATGAATACCGGCCATAAAAAAATACCGGTGATTAGGCATATGGATAAAGTGGGGATACGCCATATCTTTTTTCGTGCCTGCAGGTTGGTGATGCCGCCATTCATAAAAACCGGAAGAGAGGATCAGGCATCTTCCTTTTCTGGCTGCGCTTTTGTAGGCGAGATTTTCCAGCAATTTTTCTGCAGTCGCATTTAAGGTGGTGAATTTAGTTCTGTTTCCCTCGACCTGGTGGTAATCGCGCACCCAGTGCGGAATGAATTCCCAATGGGCCAGTTCAAGTTCCAAGGAATCATGTGCATCCACAAAAAGGATGGGCCATTGGGTGTATTCAAATCCGCTGGTCAGGTCATGATGAATATCCTGATCAATTTTTTTCTCTCGATTGGATATCTTTATGATATCCCCGATGCTGAGGTTGATGCTGTTGAAGTAGCACATATTGAATACATCAAATATAATTAACCATGTCTATGCTTCCGCCTCGTTTTGTCACGCTGAACAATGATATTGAGATGCCCATCATGGGATTGGGGGCCTGGGACATGTACGGAGCTGAAGCCGAGCAGGCGGTCGTTCAGGCTTTGGAAGTCGGATACCGGCTCATTGACACCGCAGCCATGTACAACAACGAAGAGGATGTGGGAAGGGCGCTTCAGCGCAGTGACGTGCATCGCTCGGAAGTATTTGTCACCACAAAACTAAACAACACTGCCCATGGCTTCGATGCAGCGCTAAAAGCATTTGACGAGAGCTTGAATAAATTGGGGTTGGACCAGGTGGATTTGTATTTGATCCACTGGCCCATTCGAGCAGGAAGAAAAGAATCCTGGAAAGCGTTGGAAAAAATATATGCCGATGGTCGCGCCAGGGCAATTGGGGTGGCCAATTATGATCGCGTGTTACTTGAGGAATTATTTGAAACAGCTGGAATTGTGCCGGCTGTCAATCAAATTGAATGTTCGCCGTGGTTATTTCAGCCCGAGTTGATGGAATATTGTCGTACGAAACAGATTCAGATCCAATCGTATTGTCCCATTACCCGCGGGATAAAATTCAGTGATCCGCGTTTACACCCCATATGTGAACGTTACGGCAAAACACCTGCTCAGGTCGTCTTGAATTGGCATGTTTGCCATGGGATATCGACCATACCCAAGTCGGTTCGTCGTGAACGTTTGCAGGAAAATCTAGGGGCACTTTCGTTCTCATTATCTGAACATGATATAAAAGAAATGGACAGCTGGGATGAGGGATTTCGTATATGTGAACCGCCGAGTGATTTCTATTAAAAAAATCTTTACATTCATTTAAATAAAAATTTCAGCAAATGAATAGAATACTTTTATTTTTTGTGGTATCGATTTCATTTTTTTCATCATGCAAAAAAGATTCAGCTACTCCCGATACTACTAAAACAGTAAAATACGAATGCAAATGTACTCCTTTGCTCGGGGCAGTATTAACGGGCGGTGTGACGTATACTACTCCTACATCTGCAACTAATTCTGCAACGCTGACCGATAATAACTGGACACTTACCCAGTCAAATTGGAACTTAAAAACCGGTGATAAATTAACTTTGTCCGTATCAGTTGTGGGCAACTCTACTTGTTTGGAAGGAATTTCCATCAATGGCGCTTTGGAAGATTTTAAAAGTCAGACCGTTTCCATCTCGGGCCAAACCCCAGCCAATAATTTTACCATAGTACACACTGTTCAATAATGCACATATGAATAGAAGTAATTTTCTGCAACGTTCCCTCTTGACTGCCGGGGGGCTTACTATTGGGAATGCATTGAAGGGGCAAGCGCAAGCAGCCCCTTCTTCATTATTATCTATCGATAAACCGATTGATGCACTGAATATTTTCGAACTGGAGCAATTGGCCAAAGAGCGGTTGCCACAAATGGTGTACGATTATTATAGAAGTGGTGCGTGGGACAAAACAACGTTGAAAGCCAATCGGGAAGCGTATGAAAAATACAAGATCCACTATAAGGTGTTGGTGGATGTTCAACATCGAGATCTTTCTACTACGATATTTGGACATAAGGTGGCGTTTCCAATACTGATCGCCCCCACAGCTTTTCATAAGCTTGCCCATCCGGAAGGGGAACTGGCAACGGCCCGAGCGGCAGTCGCTTCCAATACCCTGATGACCATGAGCAGTCTTTCCAATACCTTGATAGAAGAGGTATCCTTGGCGGCCAACCGTAATTTCTGGTTTCAACTGTTTATCAATAAGGACAGAGGGTTTACGCGCGAGTTGGTGGCAAGGGCGACGGCAGCCGGTGCAAAGGCATTGGTGGTAACGGTGGATACGCCGTTATGGGGGAGAAGGGAACGCGATATTCGAAATGGTTTTCATTTGCCGGAGGGATTGTCGGCAATTAATTTGGTTCCCTCCGATAAAGACGGCGTGAAGAAGGGAAATTCCGGAGCGGGACTGGGTCAGTCGTTCGCCTGGATGCTGGACGCCACCTTGCAATGGAAGGATTTGGATTGGTTAGCCAGCATCACCCATATTCCGGTGGTGATCAAAGGAGTTTGTCGACCTGACGATGCCAAAATCTCCATCTCCCACGGGGTTAAAGGCATTGTTGTGTCCAATCATGGCGGTCGACAAATGGACAGTGCACCTGCAACCATTGACGTGCTTTCGCCTATCGTCGATGCCGTGGGCGATCAGGTTACAGTCCTGATGGATGGAGGAATCAGAAGAGGGTTGGATGCGATGAAAGCGTTGGCGATGGGCGCCAAAGCCGTGTTGGTGGGAAGGCCTGTGTTGTGGGGATTGGCAGCCGGTGGACAACAAGGCGTTGAAAAAGCCCTTTCTCTCCTGCGTGATGAACTCGATCTTGCCATGGCCTTGAGTGGCTGCCGTACCCTTCAGGATCTCAATCGGGATTTGTTGCGGTAGCTGATTTTCCTTTCGATTGCTTAACTTAGAAAGAATAAATTTTTCCATTATGCAACAGCATACCATGACTCCAACAATGGCTCCCAACAATGCGCACAAAGATATTCCCGGGAATCCATCCACTGCCAAAAGCAGTGCAACCAAGCTCAATGATCGTTCCAATGGGAAACCCCTTCGCGTGTTGAGTGAAGAGGAGTGGAATTTTTGGACTCATAACGGATACATTGTCATTAAGCAAGCTGTTCCGAGGGAGCAGGCATTGGCGACTGCTGCTTTCCTGTGGGAATTTGAAGAGAAGGATGCCAATGACCCTTCTACCTGGTATACCGAACCTCGTGCAGAAATGAAAATGAAGGAGCTGGCCAATACGGGAATGGTAGAATGCTACAACAATCAGCATTTATGGAACAATCGTCAGATGCAGCGGGTATATGATGCCTTCGTAGATATTTGGGGAACAGAAACATTGTGGGTAACGATTGACCGGGCCAATTTGAATTTTCCTATGCGTCCCGGTCACGAATACAAAGCATTCATCCATTGGGATTATGATCCGGATACTAAGCCGGTGAATGTACAGGGGGTGTTGGCCTTGGCCGATCAGACCGATGAAAATATGGGAGGGTTTCAATGCATACCGGAACTTTTCCGCACATACGATACGTGGAAGTTGACGCAACCTGAAGATCGAAATCACTTCTTGCCGGATACCACCGGATTTACTCCAACAAAAGTGAAGCTGGAAGCGGGTGACTTATTAATATTCAATAGTCTTGAACCTCATGGCATTCGCGCCAACAACAGCAAGGATAAAGTGCGTATTGCACAATACATTTCCATGATGCCAGCTGAAGAGGATAACGAGCAGCTTCGTCAATGGCGCATCAATTCCTGGCGTGATCGCATTGCACCAGAAGGGTATGCATTTCCAGGTGATCCCCGTAATTGGGAAAAAACCAAGTACAGTACAGCAGAGCTGACTGACCTTGGTAAACGATTACTTGGGCTGGAAAATTGGTAGTGAATTAACGCGGGGACGTCGAAATAATCTTTTTGTAAAAAGTAATCATTCGGTTGAGGTCCTCTGTGCCGATGCGTTCATCGATTCCGTGGAATCCCTTTACATTTTGCATCGGAGTGAAGTTCAGAACGGCATCGCTGAATTCCCTGAAGTATCGGGAGTCGGTTGCACCAATCAACAAATAGGGAGAGACCAATACATTGGGAACCAGTTGCTGGACAGTTGATTCTATTTGTTTGTAGGCCGGATGATCCGATGGTGTTGTGGATGAGGCTTCAAAGAGAGAAATTTTTTGTTTGGTTACCATTACGCGGTCATCGTTGATGGCTTTCTTCACGAAGTTCAGAACATCATCGCTGGTTTGTCCCGGTAAAATTCGACTATTGAATGTGGCCTTTGCAATGGAAGGAATGACGTTGTCTTTAATTCCTGACTTCACAATGGTGGGCACCAGCGTGGTGTGGACCATTGCGTTGGTTTGATTATTTTTTTCCAGTTGCTTGATGATGGTTTTTTCAAACAGCCACATGTTGCTCATGGCGACTTTCGTCAGGAATGATTGTTCAGCTCCAGTGCGCAACAGGAGTTCATTGACAGGACCGGTCATCAGTGCCGGCATTTGTTTTTGACGAACTTTTGTGATGGCCTTGTTCAGCACATCTATAGCCGTTTCGTTATTCGGTTGGGAGGAATGTCCGCCTGGAATTTCTACAGTCAGATCGATGTTGGTGAATCCTTTTTCTCCGGTACCAATTACGGCTACGGGTCGCTTGACATCTTTGAATTTTTCTGAATCAATCATTCCGCCTTCGTCGAGCACCAATGCGGGGCGAATACCATTTTCTTCGAACCATTTGGAATATATGGCAGCGCCTCGTTTTCCGGCAATTTCTTCATCGTGTCCAAAGCAGAGATAGAAGGTGCGATCCGGAGTAAAGTTGTTTTGCAGCAGGTGTTCGACTGCTTCCATGATGGCGATGGCGGAGGCTTTGTCATCGACGGCGCCTCTGCCCCAAATGGTGTCCTTGGTGATGGTCCCGCTAAAGGAGGGATAGGTCCACTTGCTTTCAGCAATGGCTTCAACGGGAACAACATCCAGGTGGGCCATCAGTACATAAGGCTGAAGGGAGCTGTCCTTGCCTTTCCAGGTATACACGTAGCTGAACTCATTGAAGGCTTGGCGGTTGAGTCGACTGTTCATCAAAGGATAAGTCGACTCCATAAAAGTTCTGAACTGTATGAATTCAGCGGTATCGATGGGGAGGGTATCGCCGAATGATATGGTTTTGATTTGGATGGCACGGCTCAAGTGACTGGCGGCCGAATCGAATTGTTCAATGGGAATCATGGGTCCCGTGTATACGTCTGTTTTTGCTACGCGTTGTGTGTTGACGATTAACGCTGCGATGAATAGTCCCACAGCACAAACGGTTAATATCAATAATCTTTTTTTCATGCCTTCTTTTTAAAATGGTATTAAGGTTGTTTGACTTGAAGATCGGTGGTAGCGACAGCAATGATCTTTCCATTGACGATGACCGGAACGGAATAGGTTCTCATCCATACATCGCCGCCACCTGCATCGAAGTAGGGCTTGGTCCAAATGGATTTTTTCTGATCGATTGGATTGCGCAGCCAGTCCTGCGCATCAATGTTGTACCCTGCATACATGAGGTTCTTTTCTGACCAACCACCGTTGAAGCGATACCAGTAGGGACTGATGCTGGCTTTCCCATTGGCGTCTAGTAAAGCAACCGTAGCGCCAAAAAATGGAAGAGGTTTTCCGGAGAGGTAGTTTTTGATTCGGTTGGACAGGTCGCTTGCCGTGGGAGGCGTGGTCTGCAGGCTGGCTACGAATACGTTCAGCTCAGTTTCGATCACCTGCAGGTCTTCTGATTTTTTACAGGAGCTGCACAGCATTAGAACTAAAACAATCCATGTGGGTATGATTAATCTCATCGGTATTGAATGAAGATTAAAGGTAATCTGAATCACCGATATTTGTCGGTAGAGCTCAATAAAAAAAGCCCGCAACAGAAGTTGCAGGCTTTGTACTCGTGTTTTTCAATGATTACTAGAGAACGCGTTTTGCTGGTGTTACAGTTGGTTTAGAATACCCGTCTGTTAAAGTTCTCATGAACTCAACAATCAAGTCTTCATCAGCAGAGCTAAGACCAAGATTTCCTACTCTCTTAGTGTCCTTAGATGCATCAAATTCAGGTTGAGCCCAAGGTATGAAGGAAGGAAATTCTCTTGTGGGACCAGTTAAATCTCTTGTATTATAGAAATGTACTACTTCTTTCAGTGACCGAAGGACACCATTGTGCATGAAGCGCTTATTGCCCTCACCTTTTGCAACATTGCGCAGGGTTGGGATTTTAAATGCACCTTCTGCTTCACCTAAAACTATAAGATTGCTTTCTCCTCTTTTTAATAAAAATCCAAGCAATCCATTGTCAAGACGTGAAGGGGCATTTCCAAGTGTTGGGGTTTGATTTATGAAATCCATATTTGAAGGCAATCCAATGTTTGCGTAACTGAATTCTGTGAACAATGGTCCTGGCTCTCCTGGATTTGCTTCCATGTCATGGCATTTGTCACATTCTGCTTCTTGAAACAATGCCATTCCGTCCAGCTCTCTTCTGCTTAAGATGCCACCGCCATTCTCTGGGGAACCTGCACGCAGCCATGCATCAAACCGGGAACAAAATTGGTTTACTTCCGGAGAAGCCTCAAATTCTCCAATTGATAAACCTACTCTACGGTAATTCTGTAAATCAGTGGAGCGGGAGATAGTCAAGTTAGAGCCCCAAGCCGCTTTCCATAGCGCTTGGTAGGCGGCATCATTAGCGATAATCTGTAAAACTGCTCTCTGAGATGGCACATTGTGTTTTTTATCAGCCAGAAATGGCTCCAATGCTTGGTCTCCTGCAGTGGTTCCAGTCACTTCTCCTGTGGCACGTCCATCCCAGAATAAGCCACCTACGTATTCTTGATTAATTGCATCAAAATGAAAGGCAGGCGCAAATGTCGCATATGCAGCACTTGGGGGTTTTCTTCCACCAAAACTCCCTTTTACGGCACCTTCACCGATTCCTGCAAGAAATCCTCGTGGAGTGTTGGGAGCATTTGTCAAACTTGGTGCAACATTACCTTTCCCGGTAAATCCCTGGCCAGGAAGGTGACATGATGAACAAGACTGTGTGAGAGAGGGGGAAGAAAAATTGTTATCGAAGTAAATCTTTCTACCCAGAGCAGCTTTTGCTGAAAGTGTAGAATTCGTAATTCTCAATGTCGAATTGTCAAGCCCCATTTTTTCGGGGGTTAGCTCTTTTTGACAGGATACCATTATTACCATCGAGAGACAGAAATACACAGCACCAGTCAACCTGTTAAAGGTTGTCATGATTGATGTTTAAGTTTTACTGAATAGGGTTTGATTGTTTCGAAACCGCATTCGTGTAAAATCAATACACGAGTCTATTTCGAGGCTCTGCTTAGTTACTGGACGCGACTGTTTTTTGGAAGATTGTTGGAGATAAAGTCCGCGGAGACGATACTGCCACAAGTATAATTTTTTAATTATAGTAAATACAAGTTCTATTTATATTTTTTTGACAATTTTTTTACTTTTCGGAAATGCTTAATTTGAAAGTTAGAGATCTTAAATAAATCGGGTATTGATCCATAAACCCAATACGACCATGAGCGATCCCAAAACCGTATGAAAACTGATGGGTTCTCCGGTGATGATGGTTGAAAAGATAAAACCAAATACGGGACTCAGAAACAGCCAGTAGACTGCATTTCCTCCAAATTTTTGCAGCAAAAAAATCCAACTCTGTACGGCTGCAATGGAAACACCGAAGACCAACCAAAGGGTTCCTGTCCAAAAGTGTTCATCAAAATGGTTGGCACTGCTTTTCCACGTGAGTAAAAAGAAAGGGATCGTGAACAGTGCACCGAAAAATGTTTGCCAGCCATTGATGGTGAGGATGTGCATGCCGTCCCACCTCTTTTCCTGAAAATAGAGAGTACCGATGGAATACACCAGCATGCTGATGAATAAAATACTGATTCCTTTCAGCGTGGCGTGACTCCCCAGTACCAGCGGGTAGGCGCAAATGGCCACACCTGTGAAACCCATTGCCAGTGCGGTCAACCGGAACAATGGAATGGTTTCTTTATTCAATCGTGCAGCCAGTATAGCAATCAATATAGGGTTGATGCCTACCGCCAATGTTCCGAGTCCCGCTGATACCTCTTGTATGGCAACGATAAACAAACCGAGATACAATGCGATGTTGAGTAATCCGTATACGGCAAGCTGTTTCCACTGATGCTTTTTCGGGAGCGGATTGCGCATGAACACATGGGTGATGAGGATCATAATGAAGGCGGCAATGAGAAAGCGCGACAACGAAATCGTAAAGGGTTGGGCAGACTGCAACCCAATTTTGGATGCTACTGACGCAGATGCCCATAGTGCAGAAAAGGGAAGGCCAATGACCCAGAACGATATGGAACGAGATGGCTGCAAATAAACGATGACCCGTTAGTCGGTCTAAGGTAATCAAATCAATCGTGCGCGAGCGTTAAAACCTGTTGAAATCGTTGTAACTTATGGCGATGTACGTTTTCTCAATTGGGCCAAGACTGATGTTTTTTGCATTCAGTGTTTTTTTGTGGAACCATCTGTCCGCACAACAACGCAAGCCTAATATTGTGATTTTATTATCCGATGATCAGGGATGGGGTGATTTAGGGATCACCGGAAACACAACTGTTGCAACTCCGCACATCAATCGGCTGTTTAGGGAGGGCGTTCAGTTCGAACGTTTTTATGTGAATGCCGTTTGCTCACCCACGCGTGCTGAACTGCTGACCGGTCGCTCACACGTCCGGGGAGGGGTGACGGGAACGGCGTCTGGGAAAGAGCGTTTAGACCTTGATGAAGCAACGCTGGCCCAGGCGCTGAAACAAGCAGGTTATGCGACGGGCATATTTGGAAAATGGCACAATGGGGGACAAGGACCGTATCATCCCAACGCAAGAGGATTTGATACATTTTATGGATTTACGATAGGTCACATCGGAAATTACTTTGATGCTGCATTGCAATTCAATGGAAAGCCTCAAAAGGGAAGCGGGTACATAACGGATGACTTGACTTCACACGGATTAAGATTCATAGAACAGCACCAATCGGTTCCTTTTCTTGCTTATTTCCCGTTTAATGTTCCTCACAGCCCCATGCAGGTTCCCGACAAGCAGTGGAACGCTTATGCCCAAAAAACAATTTCTCAGAAGGGTACACAATCAGCATTAGAAAATATTCAGCACACGCGCGCAGCTTTGGCCATGATGGAAAACTTGGATGACAATGTGGGACGAATCGTACAAAAAATTCAATCGCTTGGATTGGATGAACACACCATATTTATATACTTCTCAGATAACGGTCCCAACGGCCACCGCTGGAATGCTCACATGAAGGGGATAAAAGGTTCAGTCGATGAAGGAGGTGTTCGTTCACCCATGGTCATTCGCTGGAACGGGAAACTGAAGGCCTTCTCAGTCGACCAGATCAGTTCTGTCATGGATCTTTTTCCTACACTCATGGAGTTGATTGGTGCAGCACCAACTCCTTCACAACCCTTGGATGGGAAAAGTTTAGTCCCGCTGCTCACACAACAGCAAACCCCTGAATTGAAAGAACGCATGCTGATTAATTATTGGTCCGGTAAAACCAGCGTTCGGTATAAGCAGTTTCGGTTAACCCACGACGGACAGTTGGTGAATGTAGTCGCAGATCCTGCGCAAGTAACAGATCTTTCCTTGCAATACCCCCATGAAAAACAAGCAATGATTGATTACAGGGGGAACTGGAAGCAAACAGTCTTGGCAGAATTGTCCGCAGAAGACAACCGTCCATTTGTAATTGGAAGTAAGGTATTGGATGTTGACCTGTTGCCAGCGAGTGAAGGAACAGGTTCTGGCAACCTCATTCGATCCAATAAACATCCCAACGATAGTTATTTTAAGCAATGGAATTCACGAGACGACAAAATCAGTTGGCGGGTCGATGTAGAACAAGGTGGTGTATTTGAAGTGCACGTGTATTATGCATGCAGCGAAAAGAACAAAGGAACATTGCTACGGTTACAGGCAAATCAAACGAGTGTGGAGCAACCGATTCACGATTCCAACGAATCACTGCTGCGCGGAATGGAAATGGATAGGGTAGAACGGGAAGAATCCTTTTTAAAAGAATTCAAACCGCTAAGAGTGGGCCGTATTCGTTTAGAAAACGGGATGAATCGACTCGAGTTGTCTGCACCCAATTTGATGATGCCCAATGATGTGGAGGTGTATATGCTTACGCTTCAGCGTATGAGGTGATGCCTGTTCTTCCAGGTAATCCATATTCCCCAAGCTGCAATGACTGCCATGGCCGCTAATGCAAGGGTTGAAATCAGGGGCTGATCGACAGCCCGCTTCACGGAAATACCGTAAAATGCCCAGGCGACAGCAATTGTTAGAAACGGATTGTTGAGCTGATGCATGATCCATGCAACCAGTCCGGTTCCAATTGCCAGCATGGCAATCGTAATGGTTTGCTGTACAGATATATCCAGTGTACATCCGGTTGATACAATAAACGTAGTCACATTCGCAATGGTTGCAATGCAAATCCACCCGAGGTATACCCCAAAGGTGAGTCTGAAGAAAAGATTACCGTCCTCTTTGAGTTGTAAATTGATCCGTGCAAGTGTTGCAAGCAACGCAAGCATCACCAACAAGGAAATGAAAATGTATTCGAATTGCCAGAAGACGATCCAGCTCAGGTTGAAGACACAGCTGAGGATGAAGAGTGGATTCTGTGTAATAGAAGTTTTGAATCCCTTTATGAACTGAAGCATTAGAAATCCCATCACCAGCAGATAGATCAAGCTCCAAATCGCAAATGTTTGGTTCGAGGGCGTAAACAAGTTTGCGTATTTGTCGGACAGCTCACGGATCGTGCGACCACCAAGGTTGGTCACCACCGATAAATAGTTGACGTAAATCGCCAAGACAAAAAAAACAATATTGAGCAGGGGGTAGCGCAGTTGTGATTTCATATCCCTAAGCTACTGATTAACGATGTCTTTCACGCAACGGAATCCAATGTGATTGGCCGGTGATCGCCAATCCCCTTTTCCTCGAGTTCCCACCATGTAACGGGTACAGTATTGGTCGGTGCAGAGATAGGAGCCTCCGCGCTGCACTTTTTTGGCCACACCCGGTTCCAGGGGGTCGTGTGAAGCAGGGGGACCTTTCGGGTTTTCGATGACTCCACTAGAGTTAGCATTGTATTGGTCGTGTCGGTACCAATCGCTGCACCACTCCCAAGCATTTCCTGCCATGTCGTATAGTCCAAATGCATTGGATGAAAAGGATTTGACCGGAGCCGTCGATACATATCCATCCGCTCCTGAATTGTGTTGCGGAAAATTTCCTTGAAAGGTATTGGCCATGAAGGCGTTATTTTTTTTAAAGGTATTGCCCCATGCATACACATCGCCTGCTTGTCCCCCTCTTGCCGCAAACTCCCATTCGGCTTCAGTCGGCAACCGCTTTCCCGCCCATTTTGCATAGGCCATTGCATCTTCCCAGGCAATGTGAACGACCGGGTGATTTTCTTTTCCAAGTATGGAAGAGGATGGTCCCTCCGGATGTCTCCAGTTTGCGCCGGGAATATATTGCCACCATTGGGTATACTGGGTGAGGTCGACAGTGTGAGCGGGCGGACTGAACACGATGGATCCTGCAACGAGCTGTTCGGGCAGAACACCCGGCAGCTCTTCAGAAGTGGGAGTTCGTTCGGCAAGGGTGATGTATCCGGTGGCAGTTACAAAAGCACTGAAATCAGCGTTGGTTACTTCGGCCGCATCCATGAAAAAAGGAGATAGCTTAACCCGATGAATTGGTCGCGCATCGTTCATGTTCTCACGACCGCCACCTTCTAGTTGTGTAGGATCTACTCCCCCCATACTGAACTCTCCTCCTGGAATCAGCACCATGCCTTTCGGTACAGGTATTTGTGGCCGTTCCATTAAAATGGTCGGTTCATAAGCTTCCCCACCCCCCGAAACATATCCCATGCTGTCGTTTCCGACAAACCCGTTGCTGCAGGAAAGGGAGATTTTTTGCTTGGAACCTGAAGGCGCTTTCTTTTGCCATCTAGAAGTGCAGGCCCCTAATCCAAATACAAATACGAAAAAGTAAATAGCAATAAAAAATTCTCTACTTAAAATGACATACATCCGTTATCGCATTACATTTCTATGACAATTTACCAATTTGAATTGGTCAATGCTTCTTCGAAGAAATAAAAGTTGGTGAAAGACCAAAAAATAATGCCGAAGAATGCAGGTCGAATACAAGAAATTTTCATAGATAGTCATCTAAGTGACCATGAAAAATATTTATGTCTATCAAAACTGCCTCACTGAAAAGAGTCAATAGCATGAAATGAGCTTGCCTTATTGATGCAGTTGGTTGATGCATTCAAGTTTATTGTTCTGATTCATCCCTCCCAAATTCACGTCATTTTTCGCATGATGAAAACCGGGAGCAAGGGAATATTGCTGCATGATGACCCGGTTGAAATTTTTGAAGATGGGATAAGAAACACCGATATCTATGGAGGGTACATCTCACCCCGAGTTGTTGCTCTACTCAATAAAGAAAATATATTTTTGGTCCAATTACAGCCAAAGATTACCATGAAGCAACGAAGAATTATTCAACAGTTTATGGAAGGCAAAAGTGATAAAATGATTGCCGCTGATTTGAATATCAGCTATCAAACGATGCGGACCCATCGGAAAAATATTTATCGGCTTTTCAACGTGAGGAGTCAGGGGGAGCTTTATGCGTTATTGCATTGATCTTCTTCTATCATTTTGTTTGTGTCAGGACCAAAATAACAATTGCAAGCATCAGCAATGTGCTCATTGCGTTCGCCCAGCGCAACACCCTTGTAGCTCTTCGGTAGTGTCTTTCCGCATTTTCTTCTGTGATTTCTACCATATAATTAAACAAATGAGGTACTTTATTTAAGTAATACATAGAAATAGTGAGGATGCTTGTTATAATGGGTAAAATGAACAAGGTTCCTTTGCTTCCGTACCTGTCAATCTCCCCTTTGTAGTTGAAATGAACGGGGATGGTGTCGGGAAGCGAGTTAAAACTGATCGCCACTAGCGCCCACATGGAGATTAGTATAAAAAATGTTGCGGCATCCAATATCCTATCGGTACGAGTCGGTTTCAATTGAAGAGTTGGTCTGTTTCTCATGTGTGTTTCGTTCGTTTGCATCGTTCGCTGCAATATTTAACATCGTCCCATACCTTTGCCCATTTTTTTCTCCAAGTAAACGGTCGCCCGCATACTGGACAGGTTTTTTGAGGAAGATTGGCTTTCTTGACCTGCTTTTTCATATCTGCAAAGGAAAATAGAAATTTCCGCTAAATGAAGTAAATTCAGTTAACCAAAACAACCTTTTATGAATGAGCACAAGATTCCTTCCGTTGGTGATTGGATGATCACCCTTCTGATACTCACTGTTCCAGTGGTCAACTTCATTGCCCTGCTCTATTGGGCATTCAGCAGCGATACGAACCCTGTAAAAGCGAATTTTGCAAAGGCCGCTTTGGTGTGGGGACTCATCATTGTGTTATTGTGGGTATTGTTCCTGGGAGCCCTTGTTGGTGCTTTCATGGGCGCTTTGGGTGCAATGGGTTAATCGTATAAGCGATGCGGTTTCTATTTTTATTTTTGCTCTGGTTTTTTGCTTCTTGTTCGGAATCGAACGTTGAAGTATGGACCACAACACCCGATCAGTCTTTTCTTTTAACGAAAATCTCTGTTTCTCCGAGTAGAAGTGAGAATGCAGAAAATGAAATACGCATTTCGGTTTCTGAGCCCTTTCAGTCAATCGAAGGATTTGGTTTCACCCTCACCGGAGGAAGTGCTGAGCTCATGATGAAATTGAAAAAAGATGTGAGGGCTTCTTTGCTATCGGAACTTTTTACTCTACAGCACGGAGGAATAGGCATCAGCTATTTGCGCCTGAGCATGGGAGCATCGGATTTGAGTTCCCGGGTGTTTTCTTATGACGATTTGCCTGCATCACAAACAGATTCTACTCTTGAGCACTTTTCACTTTCTGATGATACGGTATATGTGATTCCGTTATTGAAAGAGATTCTTGCACTTGCTCCAGATCTAAGGATCATGGCCAGTCCCTGGTCGCCACCTGTTTGGATGAAAGACAATCAATCGAGTATAGGGGGACAATTGCTCAAACGCTATTATTCTTCATATGCAAAATATTTTGTTCGATACATCACTGCTATGAAGGACGAAGGAATTACAATAGATGCGGTGACCATTCAGAATGAGCCCCAGCATCCTGGTAATAATCCCAGTATGTTGATGAGTGCGGCAGAGCAAGCAGATTTTGTCGGAATGCATTTAGGGCCGGCATTTAAAGAAGCGCAGCTTACAACTAAAATCATAATATGGGATCACAATTGTAATCGACCAGATTTTCCATTGACCGTTTTGGCTGATTCTGTTGCACGATCCTATGTACATGGTTCTGCCTTTCACTTATATGCCGGAGAGATCAGAGCTTTGTCGACGGTACACGATGCCTTTCCCGAAAAGCAGATTTATTTTACAGAACAGTGGACCGGAAGCAAGGGAACTTTTGATGTTGATTTACAATGGCACGTGAAAAATGTATTGATTGGTTCGTTGCGTAACTGGTCGACTACCGTGCTGGAATGGAACCTGGCCAATGATCCACAGTTCAACCCGCACACGCCTGGAGGGTGCACAGAATGCAAAGGGGCATTAACCATTGATAATTCTACCATCCACCGAAATGTTTCCTATTATATTATCGCACATGCGTCACGATTTGTTCCTTCAGGATCAGTTCGAGTAGCAAGTTCCACTATACCGGGGGTGCACAGTGTAGCATTTATGCGACCGGACAAGAAATGGGTATGTATTTTACTCAATGAGTCGACCTCTTCAAAGCAAGTAAGCTTATCGGTTGCTCATGCTCTGCATACTGTTGTACTTTCTCCCGGTGCAGTTGCGACTGTTGTAGGTCCGGCTATTTCCGGCGAACCAAAATGAATGCAATCAAGCTGATGAGTGCTGCACCGCAGAGGTAATAGCCCACGTATTGGATTCCATGATTGGTTGCAAGGTAAGTCGCAAAATAGGGAGCAACAGAAGCTCCCAATATTCCTGCAAAGGTGAATGCAAGTGATGATCCTGAATACCGAACTTCTGTAGGAAAAATATGCGAGAGTGCAGTCCCCAGTGGCCCATAAATGAATCCCATCAGAAGAAGTCCGATGGACAAAAATACCGTTGTTTGGGATAGATTCTGTTCGATAAACAGCTGTTTGAAAAACAGTCCAAATACAAACATCGCTATGGAAGTCAGGATCAATACGTTCATGGTCCCCATTTTATCAGCCCACTTCGATGCAATAGGAATTCCCAGTGCAAGAAAGAGAATAGCAATGAGTTGTGCCAGTAAAAAGGGTTCCCGCGCGTATCCCATGTGAGCCGTACCCCAGCTCAGTGTGAATACGGTCATGAGGTAGAACAACACAAAAGTGGCAGTCGCTGCGAGGCTACCCAATACCAACATCTTCGTGTGTTTTCGAAATACATCCACCATTGGAACCCGAACTTGTTGTTTTTCTTCTATCACTTTCTTGAAATCAGGGGTTTCCTCTATATTGAGTCGAACATATAATCCTACCAACACTAAAATAGCACTGGCAATAAAAGGTATTCTCCATCCCCAGCTTAGAAATTGATCATCGGTGAGGTAGTTACTCAATAATAAAAATGATCCATTGGAAAAAAAGAATCCCAAGGGTGCACCCAACTGAGGGAACATTCCGTACCACGCTTTTTTATGTGAAGGGGCATATTCGGTAGCCAGTAGCACTGCGCCTCCCCATTCACCACCGAGTCCCAGGCCTTGTCCAAATCGAAATATAGCTAGCAGCAAAGGTGCCAAGATGCCGATGGATTCATATCCAGGAAGGAGACCGATTGCAACAGTTGATGGTCCCATGGTCATCAATGCGGCAACCAGCGTTGCTTTTCTGCCGATGCGATCACCAAAGTGACCAAATAGTGCAGCTCCAAGAGGTCGTGCAAAAAATGCAAGTGCAAAGGTGGCGAGCGACTCCAAGGTGGCAGCAGTGGGACTCGACATGGGGAAGAACAATTTTGGAAATACCAGTACCGCTGCAGTAGAGTAAATATAGAAGTCAAAATACTCGATCATGGTTCCTACCATGCTGGCCATTAATATTTTTCCTGATTGCTGTTGAGTGCTTACCATTTGAGAAATATGTAGTAGATCACGGCCGAATTTCGGCATACCTAAATATAAGTATTCCGAATCATTTGAATCCAAAAAGCAGCGGAAAGCCGAATGCTACCAAGGCGCACCAAATGGCATAAAGCGGCAAAAATTGGGCAATTACTTTTTCCACTGATTCGGTATCGGTTTTCCCTTTTACCACATTGATCAATTGGTAGGCAATGCCGATGAGGTTCATGAACATCAATACATTACTGCCCAGTACTGCAAGCCGGTTAGGAGTAATGCCATATTCAGCGAGTCGAAAAACAATGGCTGAAATTGCAATACCGTTATCCATGATGGTGAGTAAGGAAAGTGCAAGGAGCATAATCAGTTGAAATTTATTTTGTCTTGTTTTTGTGGCCTCACTAAGCGAAAAAAGAATGATGGCCATGACGCCTATCAACAGGGCATTGAAAATGAGCAGAAATTGCCGATCGTTGTAAGGATCTTTTCCGGTTGCAATAACCGCGCCTAAGAAAATGGCCAATGAGATCAGAACAAATGGAGTGAAAATTTTGGCGATGATGGGAGAGACCTTGCCAACGAGTTGAGGATTATTGACGACCAATATGGTTGCCAACAGTGGAATAGCGGGGAGTCCCCAGTTTACAACATAGTCTATATAAAAATCCTTTATGTTGATTCCGATCAATTCATAGAGTCCCAATGTAATGATCGTGAACAACGAGGCTGCCAATTGCATGACTGCCAACATCACGATCAGATCGCCGTTGAAGCGAAGAAACCCAACACGCTGACTACTATTTTGGACAGCATTACTCGAAAAGGCAAACCCAACCAGTGTCCAAATGAAAATAGGAAGATGTATCCAGGTAAGGATGAGTGAATCGCTTGTTTCATTGAACGGCAAACTGTTTGCGTATAGAATGGCCAGTATGACAACGACCAACGGTAAAATTGTTCTCTTAAGGGGAATGGATCGCTTCCATGAAAAATAGAAAATCAGTGCCGGAAACACAATAAAACCAATGTTTTTTGCAATGAATTGATCTTGTTCCCATTGAAACAATTTGGGCAGTTTAATGATCCATCCCGCAATGAATGTAGCGATGGTTAAAAAAATCAGATCGAACGTTGAAAATATTGGTGATTCTGATTGTGTGGAGTTGTTGGAAGGGTTTGTCATGCTGCGTTGATTATAGGTAAAATTTGATTTCTTGAATAGAGATTAATGTCTCTTTGAATGTCATCGGTATAAAGAAAAAGAAAAACCCTTCCTCCTGATTGGTTCCCAATTGCTTGCATTTGTTCTTCATTGGATGCTTTTGCCAACAGTAACTTGCACGAACGAGCTAGGGTTTTGGACGGAGGCGCCACAATCATATTCGTTGACCAATAAACTAATTAATCCCAAGTGCTGTTCCATTTTAATTCAATATAGTGATATGCATATTTGTTATAAAGGTATATTTATGCAGCAAATCTATAATTACCGTTCACGTTTTTTATCTATTTCTTAACCATGTTCATTCGATTATCATTTTTATTTTTTCTAATAGCTTTTCAATGTGAATTATTTGCTCACGATGACAAACCCCGAATCATCATTACTGCAGATCCGGAGCTGGACGACAATAATTCATTGATTCGGTTTTTGCTCTACAGTTCTCAGTTTCAGGTAGAGGGACTGGTATATGCCAGCAGTCAGTTTCATTGGAAGGGTGATGGGAAAGGCACCAAATTCATGGTGCAGGGAAGGGAATATACACGGTATGGCCTGAATCTCTGTCCCTGTGAATCATATCGCTGGAGGGACAACGAGCGGTTCATCCATGATGCAATCGATGCATATGAAAAAGCATATCCAAATCTCCAAAAACATGATCCGGACTATCCTGCACCATCCTATCTCCGTTCCAAAATCAAATATGGAAATATTGAGTTCGAAGGAGATTTTACAAAAGACACTGAAGGATCAGAATCAATAAAGGCATCAATCTTGGACGAGCAGGAGGGAACATTATTCATTACGGCGTGGGGTGGACAGAGTACCATTGCCCGCGCGTTGAAATCCATTGAAGATCAGTACAAGCATACTGCCGGATGGACCATCCTCAAACAGAAAATTTCCCAAAAAGTGGTACTGCTTCCTTCGGGTGATCAGGACGGTACATACGCTTCTTACATCAAACCAAATTGGCCGGATATTGACTACAGGCAATACCGCAATGGTCCCAATTACGGATACGGAGCACAATTGGTGACAAACAAAGAAAATGCTCCATTTCTTACTGCTGAATTGATGCAAGAGAATATCCGTTCAAAAGGTCCGTTTGGTGATCTTTACCGTGTTTGGGGCGATGGAAAGCAGATGGTGAAAGGGGATCGGTTCGATTATTTTGGAATGGATGGGTACACGGATGAGCAATTAAAAAAAAATGGGGTACATCGTATGGATGCCGGTTCAGCAAAAAGGTTCCTGGCTGGGGGAAGGGGATACGCCCACGTTCATGAACCTGCTTCTGAATGGATTGAATGCAATTGAAAAAGATGCGCCAGGAGGTTGGGGAGGTCGACCGTTTCATCCAGACATGCAAACGTATGTAGATCCATTAAGCAACGATACCAGTAAAAATAAGGACCTGGTAATATCCGCTGCATCGCTCGATCGGATGTCGGGCGACGCAAATGAAAAAGTAATGTTTCCTAATTTATTTCCAGCGGCACAAAATGATTTTGCGGTTCGCATGGACTGGTCAGTTACACCTTCGTACCGTGCTTCCAACCATCATCCGGTTGTAACGATTAAAGGGATTCGTGATATTGTGGTTAAGCCGGGTGAATCCGTTCAACTTGAAGCGAACGTCAGCGATCCGGATGGAAATCGTACCCAACTAAAATGGTGGCAATTTATTCGGTCCAATCGAGAGCCTATCGTAGCAATTTCAAACATCACTTCTTCGCGCACATATATCAGTATCCCCAGGGAAATCCAATCGCCAGTTGATTTATTTATTGTACTGGAAGTGTACGATGATGGAAAGCCTTCGTTGACACGTTATCAGCGGATTCGTTTCCGCATTAGGCCATAAGTTCCACAAGAATGAAATACAGGACTGAAGGGCAGAGTAAACATGCCAAGCCGGTATAAAAGGTAGCAGTGAGGGCGCCGTAGGGGACTAATTTCGGATCCGTAGCGGCTAGTCCCGCAGCCACTCCACTCGTGGTTCCCATGATGCCACCATAAATCATGGCTGTCTGTGGATTATCCAAACCAATCCGTTTTGCAATCACGGGAGTCAGCAGGGTTACGACTACTGTTTTAATTACACCAATCGCAATACTGAGTGCAATTACTTCTGAGCTTGCTCCAATTGCATTTCCGGTTACAGGACCAACAATGAACGTGCAGGCGCCTGCTCCAATTGTCGCAATGGAAAGGATGTCGCTGTAGCCAAATAGATAGGCAATCAAACATCCTATAAAAAAGGCTGCCATAATTCCAACAAATAATGAAAGCACTCCTGCCCAACCTGCTTTTTTGATGTGCGAAAAACTTGCCCCCATAGAAGTTGATACAATAGAAAAATCACGCAGCATGTTTCCACCCAAAAAAGCCATTCCAGATAGCAGGGGCAGGTTGGCCAGACCTTTCTCCTCCCCAAAGTAGGAGAGAAAGAGTCCCATAGCAATTGCGATCGCTGCTCCGGGGAGCCTACCTTTTGTGAATCGTTTAGAAATCCAATACGAGACAACCATGATTATACCCACGACTAAAAACGCAACGATGAGATCGTTTTTTTGAATACCGGTTGTGATGGCGTCAATCATGTTGTTTACCCGATCCGGTTAGTTTTGAAAATAAGGGGATGAGCGCAAAACAGAATAGCGTTGCAAGTATTCCGACCAATAAAGCAGTCCATCCGCCATTCAACGCGGCTTTTACGTTTTGAATTGCTGACATGGCCACAACGACGGGAATGTAAATTCCACTCCAAAATAAAATTCCGGATTCGGATTCGTTATCAATCCATTTTTTTTGTTTGATATAGTCACCCAGCAAAATCAGCAGCAACATGCCAAATCCCACGCCGCCGATATTTCCCTTAAAGTTAAATGCCCAGCCCAACGCATCTCCTGCCAGTTGTCCTGCGAGATAGCAAAATGCGAGAATGGCTACACCGTATATTTTCATGACTACCGGTTGAATATTTTTTTTACTTCTGCCTTCACCACTTTTCCCATTGCATTTCTGGGAAGTTCTTCTATCCAAAGATACTGTTTCGGAGTTTTGTAGTTAGGAAGCTGTGTTTTCATCCAGTCGGAAAGAATGGCAGAAGATACATGTTCTCCCCCCGTAACTGCTGCCACTACCCGCTCTCCCCATTCTTCATCTGGGATGCCTACTACGGCGCAATCGTTGATACAGGGATGTGTCCGCAGTACTTCTTCTATTTCCAAGGCAGAAATCTTATAGCCACCGGATTTGATGATATCGATGGAATTACGGCCAATAATTTTAAAGTATCCGTCCTGAAGAATTGCAACATCCCCGGTTTTAAACCATCCATCTTTTGTAAATGCCTGTTTGGTTTCATTGGGCTTGTTCCAATAGGCATTGAATACGTTATTCCCTTTTATGAGAATTTCTCCTGGTTCACCGATCGGAACTTCATTGAATGCCTCATCTACCAGTCGCACTGCCACACCCGGAAGTGCCTGACCAACATGTCCGGCTCTTCTTTCACCTGAATAAGGGTTACTGATTCCCATGCCGATTTCAGTCATCCCATACCGCTCCAGTAATATTTGTCCACTGATGGCTTCCCATTTTTCCATGATGGAAACAGGCAGTGCAGCAGAGCCACACACCATCAGTCGGAATTTTTTCATTGCAGCGCTCAGAAGTTGTTGTTCTTCTGTGGAAGCGGCTTCGTAGTAGGTAATCAGTTTATAGTAAATGGTCGGCACCGCCATGAATACATTGATGGCTCCTTTCTTGAATCGTTCGGCTACCTGCTCCGCTGAAAATGCCGACAAAAACTCCAATCGTGCACCCGCACGAAGTGCGCATCCTACCACATTTACGCACCCGTGTACATGGTGCAAGGGCAGTACACACAGGGTGTGATCGGATGCATTCCATTTCCAGGCATCGATGAGTGTATCCATTTGTGCCGTGAGATTGCCATGCGAAAGCACAACTCCTTTGGGTTTATTGGTGGTGCCGCTGGTATACAGAATCATGGCTGGATCACTTGGAAGATTTTCGACCAGTGCACAGGGTTCATGATGAGCATCCTGTTTTGTTGGGAGGAGGTGGATGCCTCGCGCAAAGCAGTAATCGCTCAGCAATTCGACATAGGGGGAACTCGCTACCACGATGGAAGCGCTGGTATCTTCTAAGACATATTGAAGCGCTGGAAGAGGATGGGAGAGGCAGAGCGGGACCGCAATACCTCCGGCAAGCCAGATTGCATGTTGAACACAGACATAATCAAAGCCTGGATCAACCATGAATGCTATGCATTTTCCTTTGAGATTTCCATGCTGCTGCAATAATCGATAAGCGGTTTGTCGACTCGCCTCCTCCAATTCAGCATAGGTCCATAGCTGATCTCCTTCCTGAATGGCAATTGTAGTTGTTGCGTTGGTCATCGAACAGGTTGCGGATGGGTTATATCATATAGATGAGCAATGAACGTTTTGCAAAATGATTTGATCAAATCCCGTACATGCCTAAACTCGGTATTGATTTCATTTGCTGTACCTGTTGCTTTGGCAGGGTCGGGAAAATTGTGATGAAGCAGTGTTGCACGGGATGGGAAATATGGACAACGTTCCTTTGCATGGTCGCAAACGGTAATCACATGATCAAACTCAATTCCTGTGTATTCCGATATCGTGTTAGAGGTATGGTGTGAGATATCCATGCCGTCTTCTTGCATAGTAGCGATAGCTCTTGGATTGACTCCATGAGCCTCTATCCCTGCGCTGTATACTTCAACCGCATCGCCACCAAAAAATTCAAGGTATCCCTGTGCCATCTGACTTCTGCAGGAATTACCGGTGCACAGGACAAGAATCTTTTTTTTCATCGGATCTGTTCAATCAATGGAATGTGTGTGAAATGATTGCACTTCGGCAATTGCACTGTGGTAGTATGCGTACCACTTTTTTATGCCCAGTTGTTTTGCTTCGATGTGTTGAGGGTCTTTCGCCCAGTTCCTGACTGCTTCCATATCGCGCCAATAACTGATGAACGATCCCCTTCCATCGTGCTTAAAGCTTTCATATCCAAGAAAACCGGGGGATCGTTTTGCCAGCTCCAGGGTCAGTTCATCGTGATGGGCGTAACCTTCAAGGTCGTCCGACAAATAGTAATTAAAAATCGATGCAATATAAGGAGGTGCAGGAGCGATTTCCGATTGCCAATTGATCATGAATGGATATTTATTCAAATTTAAGCAATCGATAAATGTATACTACTCAATCATAATGAAATCTGCATTTCAAAATGATTATATCTTCGTTGATAACTTTATAAATAAGACGATGTTCATTATCAATTCTCCTCGACCAAAGACCTGCATATTTGAATTTTAATGGTTCTGGTTTCCCTATTCCATCAAAGTGATTTCTGGCTATATCTTTCAATAGCTCATTTATCCGTTTGATTTTTTGCTTATCAGTTTTTTGCCAATATAGATAGTCTTCCCACGACTCCTCAATAAAAACAAAATTCATTCCTCAATTAAGTTTTTTTTCATTGTCGACCCCGTCTTAAGTTTTTCAATTGCAGCATCCAAACGTTGTTCATTGATTCTAGATGATAGCTCGTGGTGAGTAGCTTTAAGAGAATTGTATTCTTCCAAAGACATGATGACAACCCCGGAGTCCTTACCGCGATTTATGATCAACGTTTCAAGGCTCATTGTTACCTTATCCAGGTACCTTTTAATGTCTTTTCTGAAATCTGACAGTGTAGTAGTAAGCATATTATGTACATAAATATGTACAAATATATGTACATTATTTAAAACAATTCAACTCGGGTTTAAAAATGATAAATTGTATTCTTAGCAAAAAGTGTTCTTGCTCTTAAAGTGCAGTAAAATAACTGCACAGAAAAGAGGTATTTACTTCATAACGTTTTTAGTATGGCACTACTATCGGCATCAAAATGGGTCTTGGCGTATCTGGGTACAACGATTGTATTCTTTGGAATAGATATGATTTGGCTGGGAGTGGTTGCCAAGGATCTGTATCGTCGGGAACTGAATGCTTATTTGAGCGATCAGGTCAATTGGTCAGCGGCACTGATTTTTTATCTGCTCTTCATTATCGGAATTTTTATTTTTTGTATTGTGCCCGCAGCAGAGCAGGCATCATTTGCAAAAGCAATCATCAGCGGGGCACTTTTCGGCATGTTCACCTATGCCACGTATGATCTGACCAATCTGGCTACGTTAAAAAACTGGCCGTTAAAGATTGTTTTTATTGATATTGCATGGGGCATGGTGCTCACGAGTTCCGTAAGCGCTGCCGGCTACCTGATCGTGGATTGGCTTCGAAAATAAACGCATGTCTTTACTGGACATATATGGAATAGCAGCTGTTGCAATTGGAATATATGCATCCGCTTGGTTCAGCCTGGCCTTGATGCTCAAGCGGAACGATATTGCCGATATTGCTTGGGGAATGGGATTCATCCTTGTGGTCATCATCTGTTATAGCTTGATTCCATCGACACGTGTCTCAATTGTAGTCAGCAGTTTAGTTATACTCTGGGGAGTGCGTCTCAGCATGCACATCGGATTTCGGGCGCTTTCATCGCATGAGGATTTTCGATATGCACAATGGCGAAAAGAATGGGGAACTGCATTTTACTGGAGAACGTTTTTGCAGGTATTTCTGCTTCAGGGGGCCATACTGCTCATTGTTGCGGCGCCCATTTTCATCAGTTATACCAGTGGTACAGATGCATTTGGGTGGATCAGTGGGGCAGGGTTAACCATTTGGATGGTAGGATTTCTGTTTCAGTCGATTGCCGATGCGCAGTTATCGCGGTTCAAAAAACAAAAGCAACCCGGACAAATCATGGACCGCGGCCTCTGGAAGTATTCCCGTCATCCCAATTATTTTGGAGAGATCCTGATGTGGTGGGGATTGTACTTGATTGTGGTACCACTGTCTCATGGATGGATTACGATCATGAGTCCCGCACTCATCACCTACCTGCTTGCCTGCGTTTCCGGAGTACCGATGTTGGAAAAAAAATACGCGAATCATCCTGCCTATCAGGTATACAAAAGCAAAACTCCAGCTCTAGTACCCTTCAGTAAATGTTAACACCATGAACGCTCATTCTCTCTTTTTTATATGTATCCTATTTTTAAACACTACAGTTTGTGCACAAGACAGATGGAGTGATGTTGGCATTGAATTTGGAGCACTGCCTTCATCAATAAAGGTCTTCAAGCTTTCTCCTCAGTATCAGGATAGTCCATTCATTGCATTTTATGTTTCCATTGATACAAAAGATGATCAATTGGAGCTGAATACGGATACAACACTTTATCGAAGAATAACGCCAACTCGTTTTTATGACCGACTTCTTCGTCCATATGTCGTTGTCAACTGCTCTTTCTTTGAATACAAGAACAATACGAATGTAAACCTCATCATGAAAGCGGGCCAACCTGTTTCATATAATATTCATCACATATCCGGAAAAGGAACGGATTCATTGATCTATACGCATGTTTTGGGTGCGGCGATTGGATCGGATCGTAAGCGAACGTTTAACATAGGATATACTTATTCTGACTCAGCCAATTCCTATGTTTTGTTACAGGATGAACCCATGACCCCTTACAAAGACACCAATCGGTCAATGGATATCTCGCTTCCCCGATTTTCAGGTTTGCGCCCATGGAATGCTGAATGGGCAGTGGGTGGAGGACCGGTATTGATCAGTGAAGGCGCAATACGCATTACCAATAACGAAGAACGCAAATTTCCTGGTAAAGCGATATTGGATCGTCATCCCCGAACCGCAATGGGATATACGCGAGATGGAAAATTAATCATCATGGCCGTTCAGGGTAGAATGAAAAATGCAGTTGGCGCAACGCTCGATGATCTTGCAATTTTACTGAACGAGCTGGGTTGCTATGAAGCCATCAACCTGGATGGTGGGGGGAGCAGTTGTCTATTAATCAATGGGAAAGAAACCATCAAGCCGTCAGATCTAACCGGCCAGCGACCAGTCCCTGCTGTTTTTTATGTTCGGTAAAAATCAACACAATCCATTTTTTTCTAATTTGCAGTGCAATTCGTGTAGGCTTTACTAAAACTGAACCCAATGATTGAAATTGCGAAAAAGCTTACGTCTTCTTCTCGACTCTCATCGGTCGATCTTTCAAATCCCGAATTTGGTAAACATTGTTCGGATCACATGTTTTGTGGTGAGTATGCAGAGGGCAAATGGATGAATCCTCAGATCATTCCTTTTGGCAAGATGGAGTTTTTCCCTTCCATGTTGGCCTTGCATTATGGTCAATCGGTTTTTGAGGGAATGAAAGCATTTCGAATGAAGGACGGAGCCATATCCGTTTTTCGTCCACATGCCCATTTGATACGGTTCAATCGTTCACTGGAACGCATGTGTATGCCTGAAATTCCACACGACCTTTTCTTTGATGCCATTACTGAGTTGATTAAGACAGATCACCAATGGGTACCAGATGCTCCCGGAACATCACTGTATATCCGACCATTCTGTTTTGCTTCAGAATCAAGGCTGCGTATTCGAATTTCGGATCACTACCATTTTATGGTATTGGCCAGTCCCGCAGGCAAGTATTTCGGGAATCCTTTCCGCCTAAAAGTAGAAACGGAATATACGCGGACTGCTGAAGGAGGAACAGGATATGCAAAATGTGCAGGAAATTATGGAAGCAGTTTTTTTCCTGTTAAAAAAGCTGTGGAAGAAGGATTTGACCAGGTGCTGTGGACGGACGCACGTGAACGCCGGTATATTGATGAAGCAGGCATGATGAATATCATGTTCATGGTAGATGGCAAAATCATCACGCCTGCATTGAATACCGCTATCCTGGAAGGAATTACCCGCGATTCTGTACTGACTATTGCAAAAACCTATGGCATTCCTGTGGAAGAACGGAAAATCGCGGTTGAAGAACTGGAAGAATACCTGAAGGAAGGTCGTGTTAGTGAAGTATTTGGAACAGGCACTGCTGCAGTCGTAGCACCTGTCTGCCTGATTCGTATCGCAGAAAAAGATTATACGATTCCTCCGCCATCGACAGAATCTTTTCAGCACAAGGCGTATTCGTTATTGAATGATATTCGAACAGGGGTAATTCCTGATCCATATGGTTGGAATTATTTAATTCAATAGCATTGTCATGCGTGTCATTCAGGATTTCAATAATGCTCAAGTCAAACAACTTCCTGAACACCTGAAGAAATACATCGTAGACCAGGAGTACGATCGCTACACATCGGTTGATCATGCGCTCTGGAGGTATGTGATGCGTCAGAATTATAGCTATCTCAAAGATGCTGCTTACTATCCGTATATACCCGGACTAAAAAAAGCGGGACTCACCATTGAAAAAATACCTTCGTTGCAGGAAATCAACGATGCACTTGCTGACATTCAATGGGGAGCAGTCACGGTAGATGGATTCATTCCACCCGCCGCCTTTATGGAATATCAGGCATGGAGGGTGCTGGTGATTGCAGCGGATATCCGTACCCTTGATCATATTGAGTACACTCCCGCACCGGATATCATTCATGAATCAGCGGGACATGCTCCCATCATCAGCGATATGCACTACAACCGCTTCCTGAGTCACCTTGGTGCTGTTGGCACGAAAGCCATGTTCTCGCGACAAGATCATGAACTCTATGAAGCCATTCGTGCACTCTCCATCTTAAAAGAAACACCAGGTGCAGATCCTGCTCGTGTGCACGCAGCAGAAGAGTTGCTCTATGAAAAACAGTCTAACATGGGCGAACCTTCTGAGATGGCGTTGTTGAGCCGTCTCCAATGGTGGACAGTTGAATATGGATTAATTGGTACACTTGATCAACCTAAAATTTATGGTGCTGGATTACTTTCATCCATTGGGGAGAGCGTATCGTGTATGCGACCGGAAGTAAAAAAAATCCCATATACCATTGACGCCATTCATTATCCTTACGATATAACAAAACCCCAGCCGCAATTATTTGTCACACCTACTTTTGAAAATTTGCTTCATGTACTGCAAGAATTTCAATCCGGAATGGCAATGACTACTGGTGGAGCGTATGGCGTACAAAAAGCAATTGATTCAGAACAGATTTGTACAATCGTTTTGAATAACGGGGCACAAGTTTCCAGCAAAGTAAGTTCCTTTATTCCTGATGCTGAATTTGGTGCGACGTGGATCGCTTTTGTCGGACCCGCAGCGTTGTGCAGAGAAGATAAAGTAGTGGTCGGATATACGCCAGATCTACTGTCCAGCGGGTGCGGTATCCTCATTGGGAAAATCAATCATACCCGTGTTTCGCTTGATCAGCTTGACGCATTCGCGCTCTCCGAGCTGGGTATTGAGTCGAATCGGCCCTGCCAATTCAATCTCACGAATGGAATTGCCCTTCATGGAAATATCACATCCCTTCGCTTTCACAAGGACACATTGGAGCTCATCCATTTTCAGCATGTGTGTATTTCAACTGCAGATGGTCGAGTGCTTCACACAGAACAAGAGGGTCCGCTTACGCTCATGGTCGGGGGAGGAATCCCTTCGGTCTTTAGCGGTTCGGCAGATAAACTGTTGTTCGACGACGGACTGCATCTTTCAGGTAAAAAAACAGAGAAAGTTTCTTACTCGGAAGTCGATCTTCGGTATAATGCATTGTTTAAAGCAATCAGGGATATTCGGGATGGACAGCGGGAGCAGGAGAATCTTTATCGCATTTGGGATGAGTTAAGCGATAAGTATCCAGACGATTGGTTAGGCGCCATGGAGATTGCTGAGTGCTGTGCTGTGCATCCTGCATTACACACATTGTACCTGCAGGTGCGTGCTCATTTGGAATCCAAGCGGGAACTGAGGGGTGAGTATAAAAAATTAATTGATGATGGACTGTCCATCATCGATCGGAAACTGACATTTGTCTAAAGTCAGGAAATACTCAATGCAAGATGCCAGGCCTTGTGTACTTCTCCACCTTTGAGCAGGTGTTTTACCTGAGCCATCATCTCCTCACGCGAAGCTTGAGCGAAATCAGAAACTCCGTTTATTTCTGGTTGTGGAGCTTCATGGAGATTTGCAAATTGCGCTTTTTCATTATTGGTTAACCAATCGGCCTGTGCCAGAACTGCAGGCAACTGATCAAATCCCATTCCAATTTTTTCATTGGGTTTTTCCAATTGAAACAGCGCATGTTTATCGATACGGGCATACCAGTTTCCTCCCAGTCGTGCCACCAGTTCCAAAGAGGACTGATCAATATTTCCTTTCTCATCAAGTATTTTTTCAGAAAGATGGATCCGTACAATTTCAGCGACAACGAGATTTCCGGCTCCCCCTTTTTCTCCCAAAGGAATTACTTGGTTGACGCGGCACTCCAGCTGCACAGGTGATTCTGCTACTCGTGGAGGTTGAATTGTTTCAGATGTGAGCATGGTGAATCCGGCTTTTGTGAATTCGTTGATGCCTTGAGGGAATTCACAACTAGCCAGAGAAGTTTGCCCCACCATTTCATAGCTCACGATGTTGATTACGCATTCCGGAATTTCTTGAATATTTTCCAGGGTATGTTTGGTGGTATTGTCGCGCAGCCGCCTGGACGGAGAGAAGACACATATCGGAGGTTGAACGCTGAATAAATTAAAGTAGCTGAATGGACTCAGGTTCACTTCTCCTTTACGGTTGATGGTGGAAGCAAAACAAATCGGTCGTGGCGCTATAGCATATTGCAAAATATTTTGCAGTTGTAAACCGGTGAGTGCTGAAGCATCTTTAGTGATCATCGTTTATTTCTTTCTGTCCAGTATCGACCATTCGGTATGTTCTGCTCTGATCTCATTGGTGAGTTCTCCTAAGGCTTCTACCTGCAAAGAAACTGTATCTCCAGCATGCAGCCATTGAGCTACATGATTCGGATTGCTCAGTTTTGCTGTTCCGTTGAGTTCAAGGAAGCATCCCGAACCAACGGTACCCGATCCGATAACATCACCCGGGTATACATCTACTCCATACGATACACGCTCAATGATTTCTGCAAAAGTCCAATCCATTTGATTCAGGTTCCCGTGGGATACTGGAGTGCCGTTCACAGTGCAACTCATTGTTAAGTTATATTGAGTACCGGTATGATGTTCTTTGGTCGCGCATCGAAACGGTTCCAGTTCTTCCGTTGTAACCAGCCAGGGACCAATAATGGTTGCAAAATCTTTTCCTTTAGCAGGTCCCAGGTTCAGTAACATTTCTTCCATCTGTAGCGTTCTTGCGCTGAGATCGTTCATGATGGTATATCCTGCAATGTAATCGTCTGCATGTTCTGCTCGGATGTTGCGGCCTTTTTTCCCGATGACGATTGCGACTTCCAATTCAAAATCCAATTGTCGAAAATGATCGGGCATGAGTGCAATTTTGCCAGGACCAAAAATGGCATTGTGGTTGGTAAAATAAAAAATTGGGTACTGATCAAACTCCGGAATCATTCCCAGTCCTCTGTTCCTCCTGGCTGTTTCGACATGCTGACGAAAAGCGTATCCATCTCGGCAGGATCGTGGTCGCGGTACAGGTGCAAGCAGTTGGTATGAATCGACCGACTGTATATGCGTAGGATCATTCAGCAATTGTTGTTCACCTCTCTTCAACAGGGATAAAGCACGCTCTCCTTTTTCGAGAAATGTCATCATATCGTCAGGCAGGTCCGGGTGAATTGCAGCGACCGGATAGAGTTTTCCTTCAACAAAAATTCCCAGGTGTTCGGCGTTGGAAAAAAAGGTGGACAATTTCATGCTGCAAGGGGATTCGAATGCGGCAAACTTAGCCAATAATTCACGAATTTTGTGCTCATGCCTATATATCATTCACTTGGACAGATACCGCCTAAACGGCACACGGCTTTCCGAAAACCGGACGGCACCTTGTATGCGGAGGAACTGGTTTCTACACACGGTTTTTCCAGTTTGTATTCACTGGTTTATCATTGTCACCCGCCTACGATTGTAAAAAAACTGGGCGATCCGTATTCGGTCGAGCCAAAAATTGCGAAAGAAAAGCATTTGCGGCACACCAGTCTGCTGGGATTCAATATAAAACCGGAGGATGATTACCTGAAAAGCAGAAAACCAGTTTTGGTCAACAGTGATTTGCAAATTTCATTGGCTGCACCCCGTACCTCCATGACAGATTATTTCTATAAAAATAGTCAAGCCGATGAAATCATTTTCATCCACCAGGGAAGTGGAGAATTGCGTTCGGGTTTTGGAGCCATTCGTTTTGGATATGGCGATTATCTGGTTGTACCCCGTGGAACCATTCATCAGTTTGTGTTCGATGGAGCAGACAATCGATTGTTTATCATAGAAAGCTACACGCCCATTCGGTTTCCAAAGCGCTATCTTAATGAAGTGGGACAACTCATGGAACATGCGCCGTTTTGTGAACGCGATATTCGTCGACCATCAACACTTCATACTCACGATGAGAAAGGTGATTTTAAGATTCTGATTAAAAAACAAGGGTTGATTTATCCCTATACGTATGGAACACATCCTTTTGATTTTATTGGTTGGGATGGCTACCATTATCCATGGGCATTTTCAATTCATAATTTTGAACCAATCACAGGGCGCATACACCAGCCTCCTCCGGTGCACCAGACATTTGAAGGAGGAAATTTTGTTGTATGCTCATTCGTGCCTAGAAAATACGATTATCATCCACTGGCCATTCCTGCTCCTTACAATCACAGCAATGTTGATAGCGATGAAGTATTGTACTATGTAGATGGCGACTTCATGAGCAGGAAGTCGGTAGTAAAGGGTCAAATCACACTACATCCGGGCGGCATTCCACATGGTCCGCATCCCGGAACGGTTGAGAAAAGCATCGGAAAAGAACGGACCGAAGAACTGGCAGTGATGATTGATCCGTTTCGACCACTCATGCTGACGGAGTATGCAATGGAAATTGAAGATGCATCGTATCATACAAGCTGGCAATTCAATATTGAGTAATATGGTGATGGAAGATTTTTTACCACTTTTGGGAACCGATTATGTAGAGTTTTATGTGGGTAATGCAAAGCAAGCAGCACACTATTACAAGACAGCATTTGGTTTTCAGGACTTGGCCTATGCTGGTCCCGAGACCGGAGATCGTGATAAAGTTTCGTATGTATTGAAGCAGGATAAAGTGCGATTGGTGTTAACTACTGCTCTTCATCCGGATCACCCAATTGCCCATCATACTCTCCAGCATGGAGACGGAGTAAAGGCAATAGCCTTGACTGTGGCGGATGCCCGAGATGCATTTCATCAAACCACTTCTCGCGGTGCAAAACCATATATGGAGCCTCGGGAGGTGAAAGATGATAACGGGGTTGTGGTCATGAGTGGGATTCATATTTACGGTGATACGGTACACGTATTTGTGGAACGCAAAGGATATGCTGGTGTTTTCTTGCCTGGATTCAGATCTTGGGAGACTGCTTACCATCCTGAGCCGGTGGGTCTCAAGTTCATTGATCACTGTGTGGGTAACGTAGGATGGAATGAAATGAATCCATGGGTAAAATTTTATGAAGAAGTGATGGGATTCACAAATATTCTCACGTTTGACGATAAGCAAATATCAACAGAATATTCTGCACTCATGAGTAAGGTGATGAGCAATGGAAATGGATATGTCAAGTTTCCGATCAACGAGCCGGCAGAAGGAAAGAAGAAATCGCAAGTTGAAGAATACCTTGATTTTTACGGTGGCCCCGGTGTGCAGCACATTGCCATTGCAACTGACAACATCATGGAAACCGTTACAAGACTGCGTTCACGGGGGGTTGAGTTTTTGCAAGTTCCCGGCACCTATTATGACGATTTGGCAAAGAGAGTGGGTCCTATTGAAGAAGACATTGAAAAATTACGTCCACTCGGGATTTTAGTCGACCGCGACGAAGAAGGGTACCTGCTTCAAATATTTACAAAGCCGGTGGAAGATCGACCAACGCTTTTTTATGAAATTATTCAACGCAGAGGTGCCCGATCATTTGGCGCAGGTAATTTTAAAGCTTTGTTTGAGGCACTGGAACGTGAACAGGCGTTAAGGGGGAATCTCTAACAGTACACACGTTGAATGACTGTCGTGCCTGAAATAGTATGGGAAGCAACCGAAGATCAAAAAACATCTTCTCATTTGTTTCGGTTCATGCAATGGCTGAACGAGAAAAAAAATATTCGCGTAGAAGATTACGCATCCCTTTACGAATGGAGTATTGTTCATCGAGAAGATTTTTGGAGAGCATTTGTTGAATTTGCCGATATTTTTTCATTTCCAAAAGCAACAAGAGTTTGTACCGATTGGGAGAATGATTTTATAGGTGTTCAATGGTTCCAGGGCGCAACGATCAATTATGCGGAAGCTATTTTTCGCAATGCAAACAGTGAACATCCCGCCATCCTCTATACAGCTGAATCCAATCAACAGCTTCAGGTTATTTCTTGGGATGAATTGTATAAGCAGGTTTCCAGTCTTGCTTCATGGATGCGCAGCATAGGAATTCAGAAAGGGGATCGTGTTGCATCCCTGCTTCCAAATGTGCCTGAGGGGGTTGTTGCATTTCTTGCTTCTCAATCATTGGGCGCCGTATGGAGCAGTTGCTCACCGGATTTTGGACATGATGCGGTTTTTCAACGGTTTAACCAGATTCAGCCTCGACTGCTGTTTGTGACTGATCAGGTGATGTACAACGGAAAGCAGATGAATACGTATCGTCCGATACAAGAATTAAAATCCCTTCTCCCTTCTATCCAACATACGGTAATCGTGAGCAGAAGTTCCGGCATTTCTGATTCGGATAATGAGATCAACTGGAATCAGATCCTTCAAGAGGATGGAGGACAACTATTGTTTGAACCGCTTGAATTTGATCATCCCTTATGGATATTGTATTCATCCGGGACCACCGGAATTCCCAAATGCATCACGCATGGAGTTGGCGGAAACCTCATCGAGCATTTAAAAGTGCTTTTGTTGCATTGGGATGTTCAGCCTGGTGAACGATTTTTTTGGTATTCCACAACCGGGTGGATGATGTGGAATTTTTCAGTAGCATCTTTACTGGCAGGCGCAACGCTCGTTTTATACGATGGTTCTCCAGCGTATCCCTCTTTGGATCGTCTGTGGCAATTGGCTGCAGATGCCGGCATTCATCATGTTGGATTGGGCGCAGCGTATATTGTTAATTGTCAGAAAGCTCAATTGAAATTTAACTCAACCCAATTTCCATTGCTGCGCACCATCGGTTCAACGGGTTCACCTTTGCCTCCGGATGCATTTTCTTGGATATATGAAAATGTAAAATCATCTGTTTGGTTGATTTCCTTTAGCGGGGGAACGGATGTCTGCAGCGGATTTGTGGGGGGATGTATTTTGCTTCCCGTTGTAAAAGGAGAAATACAGTGTCGATTACTTGGATGTGATTTAGATGCTGTAGACAGTGAAGGAATTCCTGTACAGAATGACGTAGGTGAAATGGTGATCAGACAACCCATGCCCAGTATGCCGATTTATTTCTGGGGCGATAGCGAAAATAAAAAGTACCGATCCAGTTATTTTAACCAGTATCCCCGTATGTGGTGGCACGGTGATTTCATTCAATTGACTTCGCGGGGTAGTGTTATTGTTTCAGGAAGATCTGATGCAACGTTGAATCGAGATGGAATACGCATTGGTACTGCTGAAATTTATGGTGTTCTCGATAAGCTGAGTTTTGTGAGCGATAGTCTTATTGTGTGCATTGAAAAAAAAGACGGAAGTTTTTACATGCCGTTATTTGTAAAGATGGTAGATGGTGAAGAGCTGACAGACAGTAAAAAGCAATGGATCAATGCAGCCTTGAGGTCGACGTGTTCACCGCGTCACGTGCCGGATGGTATATTTGCTGTACCCGATATTCCCTATACCATCAGTGGAAAAAAGCTGGAAATTCCTGTAAAGCGTATATTAATGGGATGGTCGCCAGAAAAATCAGCCAGCTTGGATTCCATGCGTAATCCGGGTTCCCTCATGGCATTTCAGCACTATGCGATAGTGCATTCATGAATTCTTACAGTTTTACTCCTGTCGTAATAAAAAAGTTTCTGGGTTCAGCAGGAAGTAGTCCCGGACCAGGGTATCCAGTGGCCCTGCGTGTGAAGTAGGTTGTATTCAACAGATTATTGATTCCGCCCTTGATGAAGAACCGATCACTGAAGGCATAGGTACCGCTCAAGTCAAACAAAGAGAAGGCAGGTATTCGTCCGTTCATTCCAGAGGCAGTAGGTATAGTAGTATTATTGGCATCACTGAATGCTTCAGAAACGTAGCTGTATTGAACTGTAATCGTGATTTTCTTTTTTGTATAGGTTATTCCGGTCCTCAAAATTTGTTCAGGAGCGTTTTCAATGCGTCTATTCTTTAAATTGGTTTCTATTAATTCGTTCCCTTGCCGAATTACTGCTCTCAAGTCACTGTATCGAGCACGAATCAATGCCAGTGAGCTGAAAAGGGTAAGGTGCCCCCAGCTTAGTTTATTCAGCCAGGCTTTGGTGGGACTGAATTCGATCAATAGCTCAGTGCCTTGGCTTCTGCTGTTGCCAACATTGGTCCGCAGGTTGTAAAAACTTCCGTCTTGACGCTGCTGTGCAAGGACACCAATGCGATTATTGTATTGCAGCAGAAATCCGCTGATATCAAAAAACAAGTAGTCCTTGATACGGCCACGGTATCCCAAATCAATATTGTACCCCTTTGCATCTTGAAGTTTTTGATCAATGACTTCTGTAGTGGGATTAGAAGTGAGATCGCTGAACAGGACCGGGCGATACGCCCTTGCGTAATTGGTGTAGAATTCCGTGGGACCAACATGGTATTCTGCGCCAACGCCTGGTAGAATAAACCTACGTGTACGTTGTTGTTTTTCAATGTTGGTTCCAATTTCTGCAGAACGATTGATTAGTCCTTCTGCTGTATTGCGGATATTTTCCCATCGCACACCCGGAACAATAAGCAGTTGCTTGCCTATTCGAAAAACAGTTTCTGCGAAAACTGCGGTATTGGTCGTGGTAAAATCCAGGTCTGTTGCAAAAGGGGAGAGTGTCCGCAAGTTGAAATCAGTTCCTTCATCTCCTTTTGCATTTTGATAGCGCAAGGTAGTTCCTTTGAAATAGCGGATGCCGGTTGAAAGTGTATGTTGAGCATTCCCCCATTTGAAATCAGTGATGTAACGGGCCTCTGCACCCCAGTTGCGGTATCGGTCGATGTCTATTCTACGGTTTGAGTATTGAAGCGCAGATGGTTGAATGGTATCTGCAACAGTCGGGGCCTGCATAAATCCAATGCTGTTGCGATTTCCCATCATGGTGAATAGCTTGATATTGATGCGGCTTTTTTCCGATAGGGTATAATCTGCACGCAGGGCGCCAATATTCCAATTGACATTGAACCAATTGCGTGCACGTACGCTTTGGAACGGATTGACCTTGAACTGCTGATCGGTTAGTCCCCCGGCTTGTTGATTCAGGTAGTCAAAATGCGTCAGCTCTATTCCAATTTTCAGTTTCTTATTGATGGAATAGGAGTAGGTTCCAAAAGCGGTATTCACGTTGAATCCGCTGTTTTCTCTGAAACCAATCCCGCGTCGGTGATCCCAAAATGCATAATAATTGGATTGTGCGGATTTACCTCCAATGGCGTTGTAGGAATTAAAGAGTCTGTAGCTCCCTCCTGTCTGTTGAGATTCGTATTGAAAGCGTTTATTGATTTCACTTCCATCTTTCATGATGAAGTTGACGAGCCCGCCAAACTGCGGACCGTATTGCAGGCTGGCGGCGCCACGGACGACTTGGATCCGTTGTACGGAGTTCAATTGAGGGGTATAATAGGCTTCCGGGTATCCGAATGGATCGCTGCTGATGTCGTAACCATTTTGTCGCATGTTGAACTCCCAACTGCGGTTGGGGCTCAATCCCCTTGCAGCAATTCCGATTTGAATACCACTGGGGTCGCTTTCCCATATGTGTATTCCCGGGACTTTCGCCATGACTTGTCGCATGGTATTGCTCACCACGTTCCCCTGAACATTATCCATCATGATCAGGGAATTCTTTTTTCCAGCATTAATGGCGGTGCCCACGATTTCGGGCAAGAAGTGAATATCTGTGCGGGTATTTCTACCAACGAGTGTGATATCCGGAAGGAAGGTTGAGTGGGAGAGTGAAGAGTCGAATCGCAAAGAGGCGCTATCCTTTTCTTGTGCAGACCCGATCAGGCCAATAATGATTGAAATAATCGTGTTCAATACTCCTCTATTCATGCTGGGGATGATTTCCGACGCAAATTCAAAAAGAAATAAGCATCCGTGTTTACGAAAAGAGGAAACGGATTGACGAAATGCGGAAAAAAATCGATTGGAATTGGAGGCTTCGTTGTAATTTAAAGGAATGTACAGAAAGGCACTTTGGCTAGGATGGCTGCTACTGGTAGGGGTATTTGTTCATGCCCAGGTTGGGAAAGCTGATGCAGCTGTTCAACAGATCATGAATGAGACCCGAGCAGTAGGCTTATCTGCGGTGGTTGTGAAGAATGGAAAAGCTGTGTTCAACAGGGCGTATGGATTCAAGGACCTAGAGAACAGGATACCGCTGGCCCCCCATCATATGTTCCGAATTGCTTCGATCTCTAAGTCGTTTTCAGCGACTGCTATCATGCAGCTGGTTGAGTCAGGAAAGTTGAATTTGGATGAAGATGTGAGTAAGCTCGTAGGCTTTACCGTACGTAACCCCAGGCATCCCAATAGAATCATTTCATTGCGATTGATGCTCAGTCATCTTTCATCCATCAATGACAGTCAGGGATACTTTAGTTTGGACGTTATAGATCCCTCAAAAAATCAGAACTGGGAGAAGGCGTACAGCGACTTTGCGCCGGGGGATAGTTTTTTGTATTGCAACCTCAATTATAATATGATTGGGTCAATCATTGAGCGGGTGAGCAGTGAACGATTTGATCAATATGTAATTCATCATGTTTTAGATCCCTTGAAAATTTATGGAGGGTACAGTGTAGCGGAATTGGACAGCAGTCGATTTGCCTATATTTACGAGTATAAGGGCGATAGCAGTGGATATGTGCGGTCGACTGGCGCCTATGCTGTTCGTCCCGAAATTGTCAACGGGTATCAGATGGGACGAACCACTCCTGTTTTTTCTCCAACTGGCGGAATGAAAATTTCAGCACCGGACTTGGCACAGTATATGATGATGCACATGAATTATGGCACCTTCAAGCGAAAGAAGGTACTCTCCAAGGAAAGTGCAGAGATCATGCAGCGACCGGTAAGTGAAAAAGAACCCTATGGATTTGCACTGGAAACTTCCACTACGATGGTGCCGGGTTTATCGTTGATTGGTCATACCGGTGTAGCGTATGGCTTATACAGCGCAATGTTTTTTGATCCGGCAAAACGAAACGGTGTTGTTGTTATTATCAATGGATGTCCGCCCGAATATGAATCTGGATACAATGCAGTGATTCGAAAATCAGTGATTGCGCTTTACCAAAATCTATTGCAATGATAAAGGTGTGGAGTTGTATTGTTTCAGTGGCCTTTCTTTTTCAAATGGAAGCCATTGTACAGGTAAGCCGTTTGCCTTCGAAGGTCAATACCTGGAAATTGGCCTCCGATATCACTACCTCTACAGGCAGCACTCGGGTATTGTTTGATGGCTCGGGTTCAATATTAGAGAGACATTTATTATTGGGCCATATGATAAAGGGTGGGAAATCGATGGTATATGCCAAGGGAAAAAATCGAGATGAATTGTTTTTTATCATTAAAGAAGGTTCAATTCAGGTGAGTTTGAATAAAGAAGAAAAATTACTCAGTAAAGGATCGGTTGTGTTTGTTTTGCCTGGTGAAGAAGTCATTTTTAAAAATGTTAGTAAAGACGATGTCGAGATGTATGAGATGCGCATGCGGGCTCCGGAGGTGGATGAAGAAAGAGGTCGAGCTGCCGGCAGTTCGTTTATGTTGGATTGGTACGATATGGTGTATCGGCCGCATGATCGGGGAGGGGTACGCCAATTATTTGATAGAAAAACCGCTATGACCAATCGTTTTGATATACACATCACATCCTTGAATCCTGGAATTAGTTCACATTTGCCTCACACGCATCTAAATGAGGAGATTATTTTGATGATAGACGGTGAGGGTGAGATGGTGATTGGAAATACTCTTCAGCGAATTGTGACAGGCGATGCAGCCTGGGTTGAGTCACTCATACCCCACAATATTACCAATACTGCAAAACGTCCCGCAGTTTATTTTGCCATTCAGTGGAATTGATCAATATGAAACAGTTACTATTTGTTTTTTTACTGGTTGTAGTCGTGAATGAAAACGCTACCGCACAGGATTCAGTTGAAGCGATAAAAGGGGTCATTAACCAACTATTTGATGGGATGAGAAGTGGGGATTCGGTAAAGGTGGCCGGAGTTTTCAGTCAAGGTGCTACGATGCAGACGATTGCTCAAAACAAAGAGGGTAAAGTGGTAGTCCGTCAGAGTCCCGTTTCAAATTTCACCTCATTTGTAGGAAAGCAAAAGCCTGGAGCTGCTGATGAACAAATTGTTTTTGAAACGATAAAAGTCGACGGTGAACTCGCTTTTGTCTGGACGCCCTACCGTTTTATATACAACGGAAACTTTAGCCACAGCGGAGTAAATGCTTTTTGTCTCGTGCAACAAGAAGGACAATGGAAAATTCATTACATAATTGACACGCGAAAGAAGTGAATGAATTAGTTCGAATCGAAACTGATCAATTTACTTCTATCCATACTATTCTTAATTGGATCAAAATCTAGCTTTAATTCTGCATTTATGATATTTTTCCATCTAGTTTTCAATTCTTCCGCTTTATTTTTTGGTAGAAGTATATAGATACCTATTTCATTAATAATTGCATTGAAGGACAGCTTGTTTGAATCTGAAATTTGGTACTCAATTTGTTTCAATCCCTCATTATTCAGTTCGAGTAGGACCCAATTTTTGTTAACCCATTTGGGTACGTTAAATTTTGGATTTACAGGTTTATTTTTTGAAAAAATAAATGTCTTATTGGCTGTATTTATACTGTAATCAAGATCATTAATAAACAATACTACTCCTTGTGGAGCTACTATCATTGAATAGTCGCATTTCGGTTGAGATTCAGATCCAATTGTTTCAAATGTCCATTGAGTACCGTGGATGTAGAATGAATCCAATAAGTTTATTTCTCTGCCTATTCGTTGCATGGGTTCCAGCAATTCCGGATAAGTAATCAAAGATTTGTATGATAAATTGAACCAATACAGACTTGTGATTCCGGTTGATAGCGCATGATATGCTTGGCTTCTCAGTTCGGATGGAGTAGGAGAAGTGAGTTTTCGACCGCCATACACTTCCCATCCGATATGGGGACCTTGCGACCAATAAGCTACTGGCAAAGGTCGATTTAACGACTTGAGCGAACGCGTCATCGTTCCAATTGTTTCCAATGGAGATCCCCACCCTATACGTTTACCTTTCCATCTATCGTACTTTGTCCATTCATCAGCTGAAGGCGCAGATACCCGGTAGGCATCATAGTGGGGATAGTCGGATAGACCAGCATAAAATCTCCAAATTCTTTCTTCACTGTGTGTGAGCGTTGTTGGTATTCTTGAAGGAGTAAACGGCAACAGAGCAGAGCTGACATCCTGGGGATCCACGGGTTTACCGCCTCCATATTGAGGTTCGCCAAGTATTTCTATTCCGTGTATGCGTGGCAGCAGTGTATCTGTATCAAACTGTTGCCAGGGGATGAGATGTCCAAAGTATTTTAAGGGATAACGAGAATAAAGAGATGGATTATCTGTGAATCCTTTTTGACCATTGTAATGCGCTGTTGTTATATAGAGCGCTTTGAGTGTTTTTAGGAAATATTCGTTCGTTAATGCGAGTTTACCTTGAATTGGATCATTTGCCCATCCTGCACTTATTTCAAAGTGTTCTTTTTTAATTTTTACGTAAGCCCATCTGTGGATTTCTAAGCCTTTTTGATCTTCTAGTCTTACCTGTATTGCAACCTGCCCAAGTCGATAGTCATCGTTTTTAAATTGAAAAATTCCTTTTGCTCCTGGTTCAATTATTCCATCTTGTGGTAAAGAAGTTAGAGGGAGTATCGGCTTTCCTGGTAAAAGAATTTGCCATGTTGCGTTACTCAGAGGTTGCCAAAACAATACATCAATGATGCGATAAGACGATGTAGAATGATTAAACAGGTGCATCGTTGCAAAATCCGGATGTATATTTTCATTTTTTCCTGTAAAAGCAACATATTCAATTTCGATTGATTCTTGTTTACTCACAATGGTTGTATCTATTGCAGGATTTGAAAGTCTTAGTCCAGCAGCAGAAAGCCAATCATTTTTCTTGCCATTGAATTGCCATACCATCAATGCGCGAGGGGGGAATAGATTTGGAAACTTATTGTCTTGATCAGGAAATTGAAACCAAGAAATCATTCCATTTTTATGAAGCTGATTGGGCGATTGTCCATTTAATAACGTATTTCGAAATTGATGTGCATCAATTGGCTTATCTGTATTATTTAGAACAAAAAACTGATAACGGGAAGACATATCATTGCTGTGAGGTTCTTTATATTTTAGAGAGGGTTCAATAGTATGATCAATTTTATTTACTCCAATAAGCTCTAATTTATTTTGCGCAAAACTTGAATAAAGAAATGAATGGTAACTAAAAATCAATATCCAGTATTTATTAATTATATAGTTCATTTGTATTTGATTGGTATCCAAATTTCTTCTTCAGAAGTTGGATCGTCATTTCTGTAATTCTTTCCCAAAACTTCAAAGTGTGCTCTGTGATCCAATTCAAATTTGGAATTTGGCAACCAAGTCGCATAAATGTATTGGAAAATACCCCTGTCTGTAGTTAAGCCTTTACAATCAAATACCGCATATAAGCCTTCCGATAAAATATAGGTTTCCATTCCCGGAGGAACATCATCAAGATTTGAGACTTCTACCGCTGCCCATCGTTCAAATTGATTAGTAGGATTAAAATCAGTAAAATATGAATCACTATAAACTGCTAGCGAAATCAAATCATTTGAAATACTATTTTGAATTTCATTTCGTCGAGGCATGAACCTTTTCCATAATTCGCCAATGTTGTATTGAGCAAGGTTAATGGACATTCGAAGTCCGATTATGTATGTCGTCAAAGAAAGTGGACGGTTTAGTTGTAGAGGGTTTCGTTGTTTAAATTTAGGATTTTTTCTTTTAAAAATAGTTGTTTTCGTCTTTTTAGGGACTGTTGTTTAATGATTGCTCTTTTCTGTAGGATTTGTTCTTGCCTTCCAT